>Ga0209775_1000694_pt1 | contig 17705 bp, 16 predicted proteins | sample SaaInlV_135m_DNA_FD_184661 | JGI IMG/M metagenome (GOLD analysis project Ga0209775, IMG submission 184661) | Marine microbial communities from expanding oxygen minimum zones in the Saanich Inlet - SI072_LV_135m_DNA (SPAdes) (version 2) | ecosystem: Environmental > Aquatic > Marine > Intertidal... | reverse complement strand
AGGATCGTGAGCGGTCCGGCCCAACAAACCAATATTCAATGGGTGAATGGGGCCATGACCAGTTCTCGGAGTTTAAGTTGGACTTTATTACCCAAATCGGATGGAAAGCTCAATATTCCATCTCTATCTGTTACCATTGGAAAACAGATATATAAAACAAATTCCATTGGGATTCAGGTACAAAAAGAGGCCGGGCGTTCTCAAATGGCCAATTTATTTATTGAAGCCAAACCAGATAAAGAACAGGCGTATCCCGGTGAGCAAGTAACGGTCACCTATCGATTGTTTACTCGGGTCAATTTATCTATCGAAAATATCGAATATCCCAAAAGTGTGGGATTTTGGAATGAAGACCTTCGTGTGTCCCAAACCGTTCGTTTTCGAGATACACAAATTCAGGGCATAGGCTATAAGGTGGCCACCCTGTACAAAGCGGCTATGTTCCCCACGCAAACAGGTCGATTATCTATCACGCCCATCACGGTAACGTGTAATGTAGAAATACCCCGAAAGAAGCGTGCCAGTGGCGTATTTGATGATCCATTTTTTAATTCCATGTTTCGGGAGACCCAGCAGCAATTTATCATTTCTGATTCTCTTATCATCGATGTATCTCCATATCCCAAGCAACCACCGGCAGATTTTACTGGTGCCGTGGGTCAGTTCGATATTGAATCTTGGGTTGATACGTCCAATGTTAAAGTGAATGAAGCCATTACGTATAAAGTACGGGTGAAGGGAACGGGCAACCCAAACCAATTTAACCTCAGTGAAATATCCTTTCCCCAGAATATGGAAGTTTTTCCACCCACATCCTCTTTTAAACGGGATGAATTCAGGGATGATTTAACGGGTGAACAACAGATGGATTATATATTAATTCCCAGGTCAGCAGGTAAATTTCGGTTAAATCCTGTGACATTGACTTATTTCAATCCGAAGATTAAAGATTTTGTCACTACCCGATCTCTATCTGTTCCAATCACTATTTCACCCGGGGACAAAAGTATCATTGCATCGACACAATTTAGTCGGGAAGATGTGACTATGATTGGAGATGATATTCGTTATATCCGGAAACAATCACCCCAGTGGCACCAAAAAGGGGAACAATCCATACCCATTTGGGTTTGGTCCACCTATTTAATCGCTGCAGCATTATTTGTTTTTCCTGGCATTTTTACTAAAATGAGTGATAATCGTTTATCTACAGCGGATGTGCGCAAATCGAAAGGTGCATTAAAAGTGGCTCTCAAGGATTTATCAAATCCTCAAGAGGATATATTTGCCCATACGGCCATGATTATCTACCGATATTTTCAGTCCAAACTATTTTTATCTTCAGAACATCTGGATCCCCTGTCTATCGAAACATCCATTCAGGGTTTGGTTTCTCCTGAATTGGTCGCCGAAGTTGTTGCCGTCGCCCAATTATGTGATGCAGGGCGATTCGGTCCCCATGCCGCACAGTCCCAAGATACACTCCAATCCCAAGTGGGTGATTTATTGAAAAATATTGATAAGGCATTGGCATGAGAAAACTCATGATTTACCTAACCTTATTTATCCCCTTATTTGCCCAAGCGCCGGATTCTTTATTCAATCGGGCCAATCGGTATTTTGAAACAGAACAATTTGCAGCGGCCGCACGGGCATATGAAAAATTATCAGCCCAGGTGGAACATGAAGATTTATACTTAAATATGGGTAATGCGTATTTCCGAATGGGCAATATTGGTCAAGCCATTTGGGCCTATGAAAAAGGCCATATTCTGTCGCCAAGAGACCCGGATCTCAATTATAATTTATTTTTTGTTCGGGCCAAGGTTCGGGATCGTATTCAACCACCAGATGATGTCTTTTTCGTTGCTTTTTATCGCGCCATTCTGGAAAAATTAACCATGTTAGATATGATCACCATCAGCGGGTTTTTGTTTATGGGGCTTGGGGGCATATATGTATTAAGGTATCGTGGCATCATGTTTGGGAAAATGCAGGGTATCGTGAATGGTATTTTAATGACGGCCGTCATTGCCACGGGATGGGTCATGTTGGATAAATATTGGGCCGTGTCTGACGAACAGGCAGCCATTGTGATTTCATCGGCAGTGGATGTGCGATCCGCCCCAATTGCCCGGGGAGAAAATGTGGTATTTCGGATTCATGAAGGGACGAAAGTGGATATCACCACCACCCAACCGGGATGGTTAGAAGTGATTTTGCTTGATGGTAAAAAAGGATGGATTCCCACAGGAGATGTTCGCGCCTTATGAAAATGATATTCATTATTTCGACCATGAGTCTTGGGTTGGCCCAAGAAGTGAAAATAGATTTTGATCCGGATAAACTGAATGACCCGGAACCGAAATGGCCCCAGGTGATATCTCCTTTAATTCCCAGAGAAGATTTAAAAAATAGTAATAATAAACCCGACTCTACCCAGGTTATTGTGGAAGGGTTTCGTGTGCAGGTTTTGGCCACGAGTACCCGAGAGAATGCGGAACAATTGAGGCGGACATTGGTCACGTTATATACCGAAGACATTTATATTATTTTTGAAGCACCCAATTATAAAGTACGCATGGGTAATTTTATAGACCGCCGCAATGCAGAAACCCTGCGCCAAATATTGGTTAAATCCGGATATCCCTCCGCATGGATTATCCGAACCCGCATTGAGCCCAAAATAAAATAAAGTGGGTTGAGCATGTTCGGCGAATATCCTTGTTCGTCGATTTTTTAATATCAATTGGATCAATAGTAGCATTCCCGATTTTATATTACCCATTGAAAAGGGGGTTGTAAAACAGTTGCTAAAGATCGATGGCGTCAATCGAAAGAGAATAAAATGTAAAATTTCTTCTTTATCCTTTAAGCCAAGACCGCATGGTGTGAAAAAGCTTTTTGGACGAGATGTTATCTATAGAATTCGTCAGGGGTACTATGGAATTATCTATTTTATTCACGATAAGAATAAAGTTGTAGATATATTGAAAGTAGATGACCGAAAGGATATATAAGTAAGCTATTTAAGAAATAATTTAGCCGTAATTCATCGTTTTTAAGATCGGTTCATTATTTCTTTGCATTATAAAGGTATCTATCATAAAATTCTCTCTATTATGGGGGGGGGAATTAAGATTTTATTAAGGTTGACCAATTTGCGTATTAAGATAAAATTAAGATTAGCATGCCTGGCGGGAGTTTTTTTATTTACCGGTTTATTGGGTCAGGATTATAGTGCCGGGCTCCGTTTTTATAATAAATATGATTATAATGAAAATGGGGACTTCTCATCTTTAAAGATCTCCACTGATGATCCCATTCATGTTGAGGATGAATTTACACTTTCATTTGATTTTACGATCCGGAATCCGGAACCATTTGGACTCTTTTTCCAGCTCGATGCGGACTCTTTACCTCAAAGTGTATTATCCAATGTTAATTTTAAGAATCGGGACACCACCTATTTAGAATTTAGTGTCGATAAATTGGATATTATGATGTCAATCCCTATTCCAAAAACATCATTAGGTGCCCTCAATTGGCATAATATATCCATTACATATAATATGTTACATGATGAAATCAGAATGATATTAAATAACACGGTTGTCCGAACTATCAAATTCCCTATGTTAAACGATCAAGATATTCGCCTTCGTTTTGGTTTTTCGGAAGTTCAATCGGACGTCCCCAGTATGACACTTAAAAACATTAAAATAAATGATAAACTCGGTCCACGTCATCAATGGAACTTGGATGAGTATTCCGGCGATTATGCTTATGATCACATTGGGGGTCGGCGAGCTGAAGTGATCAATACCCAATGGGAATATGAGTCCCACACAAAATGGCAAAATGCAGACTCACTTATTTACGTTGGGGATGAAACTATTGCGTTTCATCCAGACAACTGTATGATTCCGATTATAACCGATCAATTAAAAATTTATACTATTAATACACACGGATTTACCCAAGACTACCCATATATTGATATCACTCATAGAGAAGGATATAATATATTTATCAATCCGAAACAAGAGATGCTGTATGGTTTCTATGGGGATGGCACTAAATATTATTCAATTAACCTAAAAAATAACCAAGAAACTAATTATTCTATAGTCAGCAAACCGGACCAATACTATTCAGCGGGATATTATTATGATGTGGATACAAATGACTTATTCATGATCGGCGGGTACGGCTTGTATAGAACGAAGAACCACATCCAGCAATTTGATTTTACCCAATCGAAATGGGATACACTGGCCGTATGGGGCGACCAATTTCATCCCAGAGATCAGGTGAGAGTATCGAATGGACCGGATCCGGATTGTATTTATATTTTTGGTGGTCAGGGGAATGAAAGCGGTATGCAGGAACGGGGTTGGCAAAGATTTTATGATTTATGGAAATTTAATCGCCAAACGTATGAATTAAATAAGGTACATACCTTTGACATATTAAAAGACCATAAAAGTGTATCTCTTGGATATTCAGAAAAAATTAATTATTTTATTATGTCTGTGAAAATGTCGAAGGTTTCTCCTATTGAAATTTTTATAATTGATCCGGAAACTTTTAATATTGATTTTCGGTCAACCATAGCCAATAGTCAGTTGGATATGCCTGATGAAATACTTAAGCCCCATATTAGGGAAAAAACAGGAAAGTTAACGGTGCCTGTACGTCGTGGGTTCAAAGGACTAACCACATCTCTTTCTCAAATCTATACGATTAATTATCCACCTATGGATCCACCACTCGTTTCGTTTATCGATACGTGGGGCCGATATGGATTTGGGATTGCAGCATTATTTATCTCTCTAGGTCTTATTTGGGTTCGATGGAAAAAGAATGGGGTACACGAAAATGAATATAGGTGGGTTGCTCCGGTTTCAATTCCGGATGAGAATCTGTACTTAACAAATAATATTGCCATCCAATGTTTTGGGATTTTCAAGCTCTTTAAATATGGTAAAGAATTGGCGCCGAATGAATGGGTGTCAAAAAAAATCAGGCTATTGTTTATTTTTATCACGGTAAATGGAGAAGATGGTGTTTCACCCCAACGACTCACATCAAAATTTTGGCCAGATTCACTTCCCAAAAGTGCAGCAAACAGTCGTTATGTGGCCTTTTCCCAAATCCGACGCATGTTAAATCCATTTGAGGGAATATTAAAAAGCACCAGCCGTAGCATTCATTTAGATTACGGTGAAGATTGTTTTTCTGATCTCAACTTTTTTATGTCTGTCGTCAAAGGGAACAGCCATAGTGAAATTGCTCAATTGGAAAAAGCGCTTCAACTATATGGCAGTGGTGATTTTTGCCACGATATCAATGAATCTTGGATGGACGATATTCGAGTAGATATCCAAGCTAAAGCAAAAGAAATTGCGGAACGTTTAAGCCAATCCTACCAAAATTCTGGGCAATGGCATCCATTAGGTGAATTAGGAAAACAAGTCCTTAAATGGGATAATCTTGATGGAGAGGGCCTTGAATGGGCCATGAGGGGCCACTTTAATAGGAATCGCGAGGCTAAGGCTAAGGCTATTTTTGAAAATTATTCCACTCATTATAATGAAGTGCTCAATCAACCGTATGAGATGCGTTTTTCGGATATTATTGATAAATACGCAAAAAAAGTGTAAAAAAGGCAAAAAATAAGATATAATTAAGGGTTTTCTGGGCAAAAAAATACAGACCCATTTCTTAATTTCAGGCAAGCATAAAGCTGATTAATAATTAATTGGGCACATTCATAATAATACTAATGGGGTGTGTAACTGGTTAAGTTGGATTCGATTATCTCTCCAAACTCCAATGTGAATCCGATCACTTAATTGCTACGTATATGGCTTGTACCGAATTATTAATATATAATTAAAAAGGGCTTCGATTGGTTTCCGGAGCCCTTTTTTAATAGATTCTGTGATTAATAGGAAATGACGCCACTAGTCATCCAGGCTTAAAAATAATATTTTCGATTATCTACAATGTCGGCGTCGTTTTTCATGTCGGCCATCCAACTTTGATATACGCGATTTTGCTTTTGTCGAACCAAATCGAGCCGCACCAAATCTTTTTGGGCAAGCCAGGATGTGGAGTCAAAAGGACTGATTTCCATTACTTGAATGATGCTATAGCCGCGATAGGTTTTAACCGGTCCGATTAAATCACCATTTCTGGCGTTAAGCAATGCACCCGTAATCTGATCTGAACGACCTAAAGAAACAAAGGAACCTGATAGTTTTTTTGTGTCAGAAGGAATCAGTTCGATACTTTTATTATCTTTTGCGATGGCATCGAATAAGGCACCGCTATCTACACTATTTTTTAATTCAATAGCTAAACTTTTTGCTGCATCGTTTTCTCGGTCCCTGGATAAAGTCGCCCGGACCTGAATCTTTGCATCTTCAAAAGGTTTTACACCTTCGAGTGTGATTGAATCCAATGAAAAGACCGCATAGTATTCATTACTTTCTAAGGGGTCCGAGGTGGCGCCCATTTCAGCATTAAATGCCCAGCGAACCGCAGAGCGGAAGGGACCCAGTGTGCCCAAAAATATATCTTTTTCACCAATGGTATTTGCATTGAGTGATTGGACAAGGTGTGAATCTTGTGCTGCAGAAAATCCATAATCTTGTGCATCATAGCTAAACAGGGTGGCTTTCCGACGGTAGTCTGACCGGGTATTTTGACCCATTTCAATTTTCAATAATATATGTCTGGCTTTTACTTCTTTATCATCACCTTTTTTACGCATATCCTCTACTTTGATTATGTGATAACCAAACTGACTCAAGACAGGCCCCACCACATCGCCTTTCTTGGCACCAAAGGCCGCTGTTTCAAATGTCCCAACCATTTGGTTCTTACCAAACCAGCCCAAATCACCACCACGGCCAGAGTCGGGCGATATTTGATTTCCCGGATCTTGGGTATGGATATTGGCCAAAGAGATAAAATCTTGTCCACTATTCGCTTGTGCAATAATCGATGTTGCCTCTTCTATCACGCGGAGTGTGTCTTCTGCATTGGGTGCTTTTGCCCAACTCACATAAGATACATGCCGTTTTTCATCTTGTTGAAAATCGTCCAAACGGGATTGGTAATTTTGTTTCATTTCTGCTTCAGTGGGTGGAGAGACTATATCCTTCACTGATTCCGATGTAACATGTAAGGCCGAAATGGTAAAATCTGTATTTCGCTTGATAAACTCATCTTTCACATCTTCTTGAGATACGATGGCCGACATATTGATATATTGCTGAAGTTTAAACCGGGGAATAAAAAATTCACGCATCCAGGATTCGATGGGTGCCCAGTCCATCATGCCCGGTGTATTCAAGGCTTGATGGTATGTCTCTTTATCAAATTGGTTATTGGCATAAAATAACCTTTGGATATCAATGGGAGGGTTATTCTCTAAGTGATCAATAATTTCATCATCTGTAACGCGAATATCCAGATCATCAATTGCTTGCGCGGTTAATCGTTCTTCAATAAACGCATTCCAAACTTCTTCTCGAATGGCTTCCATTTGTTGGTCTGAAATTTCACCACTAGAATTACGAACCGCTTCTACTCGCGCATTCACTGCTTGGTTAAATTGATCAGGGGTGATCAGTTCGCCATTCACAGCGCCGATGGCATCTGAAGGGCTTATCCGTCCCAATAGCTGGTCAATAATATTGGCACCGCCCACTAGGCCGCCCACTGTCATGCTCAAAACAAATAATGCTAATAGTGCCCATAATACGACATGCATTCTGTCGCGAAGGGTTGTCATCATTCCCATAAATTAATATCCTTAAGTATAAATGGTTATCATCCTTCAAATGAAGGGGTGCGAATTTATGTGTCTCACCCGCCCAAACGCAACGTGGAATGGTACCTTTCCTATATTAACCAAAATGTATAGATTTCGCCCTCAGTATTGACAACCCCATTGCCGAATCTACATCCCATACCCGAAGAACACCCCTTAATCCAATCCGGATCGATGTCGGATTTGTATCAAAAAGTTGTGGAATGCAATGCATGCCAAAGGATTGTTGATTTCCGATCAAAAGTGGCGAAAGAAAAAAGAAAACAGTTTATGGATTGGACCTATTGGGGAAAACCCATACCGGGTTATGGTGATCCAAATGGAGAGATTCTTATCGTGGGTTTGGCCCCGGCCGCCCATGGTGGCAATCGAACCGCCCGTGTTTTTACTGGAGATAAATCTGCGGATTTCTTGGTAAATTGTCTCCACGCAGAAGGGTTATCCAATCAACCAAATTCCGATGCATTGGATGATGGATTGGTTTTAAAAAATACATTTATGACTCCAGTACTGAAATGTGTGCCGCCCCAAGATAAACCGACTGCAGAAGAATTGCGAAATTGTGCACCGTTTTTTAGCAAAGAAATGGCATTGTTAAAAAATGTAAAGGTGATCTTAGCCTTGGGAAAAATTGGGTTTGATGGTTGTCTGAAATATTTTCGACAGGATTATGACCTTAAAATAAAAGATTATTCGTTTGGACATGATCGCCAATATGAATTACCCAATGGTATGATTTTATGGGGGTGTTACCATCCCAGTCCTCGAAACGTAAATACAGGACGAATGAATTACGAAATGATGATAGCAACATTAAGAAAAATAAAAAGGGTTCTAAAATGACGGCTCGTATACTAACAACAGTTTTACTAAGTACCTGTCTTTTCGCTGGGGGAAAACGGTTGTCTTTTGATCAGGCTCAAGGAGAATCACCATTTAATTATGCATCATTGAATATTATTAATTGGCTACCAAATGAAAATTCATATATTACCAAAAAAGGGAATTCATTATTAAAAGTTGATATAATGAAATCAGACACGACTGTCCTGTTAACGGAAGCAGATTTTAAAATTAAAGATAATAATTTGTTGATATCAAAAGGTAAGGTGGAACAAGCACCTTGGCGAAGTGCTTTTACTCCGAAAACATTTTGGTTTAATAACGCCGGAAATAAAATATTATTTATTGTAGATAGAAAAAAAATATGGCGTAGATCTTTTTTTGCATCTTTTTATGTCATTGATTTGCGTACAAAAAATATTCAGCCAGTCTCAAAAAATAATAAAAGATTGAGAAATGCTAAATTCTCACCAGATGGTAATAAAATCGCTTACATTAGGGAAGACAATAATATTTATGTGTACGATTTAAACCGGAACAAAGAAAAACAGCTTACATCCAATGGTTCGGATGTGATTTCAAATGGCCATTTTGGATGGGTATATGAAGAAGAGTTTGGTTCATTTGATGCTTATCGATGGTCGCCGGATAGCCGGTATATTGCCTATTGGGAAGAAGATCAATCTCAAGTACCCATATTCACGATGTTTGATGAAATAGAATTGTATCCAACTACGGAAAAAATACGGTATCCCAAAGCAGGGCAACCAAATCCTTCCATGAAAATATTCGTAGTGGATGTTAAAAAGGGTCGGCGAAAATCAATGAATATTGGCGATATAAAAGACACTTACTATCCGTGGATGGAATGGTCGGCGGAGAAAAAGTTAACAGTTATGCGGATGAATCGACTTCAAAAACACTGGGAATTTTTAACGGTAGCCACAAAAAGCGGAAAATCTATTAGCGGTCTGAGTGAATCGGATGAAGTTGGTTGGGTTGGACTTCACCGAAATTATAAATTCTTAAAAAATGGTAATATTCTGTGGATGTCTGAACGTTCTGGATGGCACCATTTATACATTCATACTGCCGCCGGTGATTTGGTGCAGCAAATCACCGATGGTGAATGGGAAGTAAAAAGGATTATACACTTAGATGAGGAAAATGAAATTGTTTATTTTACCGCCAATAAAGCATCAGTATTTGAAACGCGGTTTTATTCCGTCAATTTTGATGGCACCAATCTTAAACTGTTAACCAAAGAAAAAGGCTCACATTCCATAAAAGTTTTGCCAAAAGGCAATGCCTTTATTGACACCTATTCTAGTATACAAACGCCAACGAAACATATTCTGAAAAACATGGATGGAAACGTACTAAGGGTTCTGGATGAAACGGACAAATCACAGTTTGAGGTTTATGATTGGTCCTATCCTGAAATTATCCACTTCAAAACGGCAGATGGTTCCACCACATTGGATGGTATTTTGACCTATCCACCGGACTATGTAAAAGGAAAACGTTACCCGGTTATTGTCTATGGATATGGTATGCCCGGCACCCAGATCGTTAATAACCGATGGAGCGGTTTGTGGAACCAATATTTGGTTCAGCAGGGATTTATTATTTTCTCTATGGATGCCCGGGGAATGAGCGGCAGGGGAGAAGCATTTAAAAATTTAAGTTATGGAGATATGGCTCAATACCTAGCTAAGGATACGGCTACTGGGGTACGATATTTAGTGGAGCAGGGGATTGCGGATCCCGATCGTATTGGTGCATGGGGTTGGTCTGGCGGTGGATATTTTACAGGACTCATGCTGACAAAAAATGCTGATTTATTTGATGTGGGCGTATCGGTGGCACCGGTCATGGATTTTCGATTATATGATTCCATTTATACAGAACGCTCCATGGGGTTGCCACAGGATAATGGTGCTGGGTATGACTCTACATCGGTTTTGTCCTACGTAGATCGATTTAATGGGAAATTACTGGTTATCCATGGGACAGGTGATGATAATGTACATTCACAAAATACGACCTGGCTGGTGGAAGAATTTGTGAAGCATGATAAACAATTAGATATTTTCTATTATCCAAATCGTCCCCATGGGATGTCCGGCGGTAATGCGCGAAAAAATCTTTATAAAAAAATGATTACTTATTTTAATGATCATCTTTTGGGTAAGCCATTGGTGGAACGGAAGAATTAATTGTGTAATGTTAAATTATAACTATAATTTCGCCCCTGTTTCTGGGGCCGTAGCTCAGTTGGGAGAGCGCTTGACTGGCAGTCAAGAGGTCGTCGGTTCGATCCCGTCCGGCTCCACAATTTATTGTTTATCCACTCTTTTGCTTTCTGTCATAAGTTTGCACATAAATAGTGAAATAAGTAATAAATTCGCGTGATAGGATTTGCTCGAGATGACTGCATTTTGTTAATTATATGATATGATGAAGTTCATTTTATCGCAGCCTACAATTGATAAGAATAACTAAAAGGAAAAAGATAATATGAATATCTATGTCGGAAACCTAAGCTATGACCTTTCTGAAGACGACCTAAAAGGTGCGTTTGAAGAATTTGGTGAAGTTACTTCTGCTAAAATCATTTCTGATCGTTATAATGGTCGGTCAAAAGGATTTGGCTTTGTTGAAATGTCCTCTGACGATGACGCAAAAGCCGCTATTGAAGCATTATCTGGAAAAGAATTGGCTGGACGCGCACTCGTTGTGAATGAAGCCCGTCCCAGAAAATAATATAGACCATAAAATACATTAAATTAAAGGCCATCCATTCATTGATTGGATGGCCTTTTCCATTTGAAACTTGCAAAGAGATTAACGTAATCTTTAATCGCTTATATATGGATATAACCCCGGTAGGGTAAAAGGAGACTTATGACTGAAAAAAAATCAACAAATAGTGCACCGGACGTTCACAGTAATATTGCACCTATATTCCAAATTCTTCAAAGCGAACAAAATATTTTACAAAGGACCGATCAAAAAGCATTTACGCTCATGTCTATTTTGGGTGTATTTATGGTCTTCTTTATTGTCCATTTTCTAAAAATTAATATTAACTGGTTTAATGTGGCCATGGTGATCATCTATTTTATTGCAGCCTTATTTGCGATCGGGAATTTAATGTTGGTGATTGTACCTCGAATGCGGAATGACCAAGCACAAGAGGAGCTTCCGGATATAAACGCGACTTTTTTTGGTGGTATCATTCAATTCAAAAATCCAGTTGAGTACGCCAATTATTTATACGAAGTCACAGAAAATAGTGAAGAAACCTATATGATGTTTTCATCCCAATTATATGCATTGGGTCATATTAATGCATACAAGAACAAACACCTTCGCAGGGCGATTATATTCTTTGGAACGGCAATTTTAAGTGAATTATTTATCATTATGTCAATGGCTTGGGCCAGAGCATTTCAATTTTTATTTAATACATGAGAATATTCTTAATTGTTTTTGCACTGTTATTTAGTGCATGTGTACCATCTTCAAGCCCAGGTCCACAGGGTCCACCTGGGGAAAAAGGATCTGTTGGAGAAGCAGGCCCTCGAGGTGAAAAAGGTGAACCAGGTGAAAAGGGATTGCCAGGCAGCCCTGGAAAAGATGGTAATTCTGTTTCTCTGGAATTAGTTCAGCAACTTGAAAATACCTTAGCAGATATCAAGTCCGGGAGTAAAGCCCTGATGATAGATGCGATGAAATCCATGCCGGAACAGGTGGTGAGTACGATCCATTATCGATTTGGTATTTCTGAAATGGGATTCGCTTTGTTGACATCCTACGGACGCGTTTTTATTATGAAAAATAAAAACCCAGTCACTGCTGGTGATGGATATGAATATTTGAGTCGTGTCGCCACAGACGATCACCAATTTATTTCATTATCTATTTTACCTGGTAGTGATGGGTCCAAACAAATCTTCCTCGCTATGGCTAAAAATGGTCATGCATTTGTTTCTGAAGACTTAAAAACTTGGTCTCAGAAAAAATCATTGATCTTGAATTAGTTGTTCATCAGTCGATGAAATAGACATGGATCACCGCCGTACAAATATAATCTACTCAACCCACCCTGAAACCATCGTTGAAGATGTTAAACCACAAGAAGAATTATGTAAATCAGAGCAAGATCTTCGCGTGCATTTGGATCGCAGAGGCGGCGGTAAAATAGTCACCCTCATTCGAGGATTTGTTGGAACCAAAAATGACTGTAACGCATTAGGAAAAGAATTAAGAAAAAAATGTGGCGTTGGCGGTACGGTGAAACATAATGAAATTCTCGTCCAGGGCAATGTCCGCGAATTAGTTTTAAACATTTTAATTAAAAAGGGGTATAGGGCAAAACCTTCTGGTGGCTAGACTGTTGGGAATCGCACTATAAAAGGAATAAATTCATATATGAAATATTACAAATCAATCACTTGGGTTCTGTTGCTATTGGGAATATGGTCCTGTGCAGAAAAGGAAACCAGCGCAAAAGAAATAACCTTTTTGGTAACAACCAACGTTCGGGGTCAACTTGACCCCTGCGGATGAAAGGCCAATCCACTGGGCGGTCTGCCCAGAAGATCTACTTATATTAGTCAGGTAAAAGATAGCGGTGTTGATCCTATTCTTTTAGATGCAGGTGATGCATTGTTTGATAACTACTACCTTGTCATGGGGAAAGAAGCATCATCCAAACTTAAAGCGAAGACGCTTTTAGAATCGTCAGCAACGATGGGTGATTATATATATAACGTAGGCTATTTTGATTTGGCAGCAGGATATGAATTTCTTCAGGAAATGAAAACCACATTTGGCACGAATTTTATATCTTCAAATATCGTAAAAGCTGGCACAGAAGAATTGGCTTTTATTCCACATGAAATAATCGAAAAGAATGGATTAAAAATTGGCGTATTTGGTATTACGACAGCTCTTCCCGCAGCAGAAAAAGCCATTGAAGTAAAGGATTATGTTGAATCGGCTAAAATGAAAATAGCAGAATTAAGACCTCAGGTTGATCTCCTGGTCATGTTATTTAATTCCACGAGAGTCCAGGCAGTTAATGCAATGGATGACTTATCGGAAGTAGATTATATTTATCTCAGTCGAGAAACATCGCGCACCCGTCCTGAAAAATCGCAAGATTCGCGGTTGCCGCTTACATATAGTTTTGGCATTCAGGGTAAATATGTGGGCCGATTTGACTTGGATATTTCGGATAACACCCAACCCATCAAAGATGTGACAAGTGCCATGATGACAGTTTCTATTTTTGAAGAAAGATTAAATAACTTGCAAAAACGGGATCCAAATCGACCCTTAGAAGAAATATATAAAAACAATCAAAATGTTTTAAATATGGTAAGCCAATACAAAGATGGAGTAACAAAATCAAAATCAGCTTTGTCTAATGGACTTAATACATCTTTTTACTCATTAATCCCATTGGGACGCGATGTGGCCAGTGAAAAAACCCTATTGGCTGTTGTAGACGAAACGTTAAAAACCTGCGACACTTTAGATAAAAAAGGCCTCCAAAGTTTAAATTAATGGATATCCGCACCCCAATCGGCCAGTCAGTATTTATGATTTTATTTTCATGTATTGTAGGTTTTGGGTCTAATCTTTTCAGAAGTAATAGCATACCGTGGATTGCTCCAAAATTAGAAATATCTGATTCAATTTCACTTGAGAATGAAACAAACGAGCCAGTTCTAACAGCCATTTCTCTAACTTTGGCTAAAAAATTATTTGATGATGGTGTTCTCTTTATAGATGCGAGAGACGATGCATACTTTGTTGCGGGTCATGTGAAAAGTGCCCTAAAGAACGCATTTTTAATGGAACTCATTTTTACCATAGAAGCGACTCAGAACAAGCATGCCCCTGTGGTGGTTTATTGTGGCGATCCGGGGTGTGGTGACAGCGAAGATTTGGCTTACGATCTGCAAGACTCTGGATTTACCAAGTTATATGTTTTTAAAGGAGGTTGGCTGGAATGGTCCAAAGCGGGCTATCCGAGTGAGGTAGGGAAATGACTCGGTATTTTAAAGTACAGATTGTCTTCTTTTTTCGCCTAATTATCGGCATTATTTTTATTTATGCCAGTATTGACAAAATATCGCACCCGGCAGAATTCGCCATCGCGATTGGGAATTACCATGCCGTCCCATTTGGATTAGAAAATATGATTGCCATGGTTTTACCATGGTTAGAACTTTTGGTAGGGGTGTGTTTAATTGCAGGTATAATGGTGGATGGTGCGGCGATCATGTGTATTGTGATGAATATAGTATTCATATTCGCCATCTCTCAAGCATTGGCGAGAGGGATTAGCATTGGATGTGGATGTTTTACTGTTTCTGCAGAAACAGGAGAAAATATAGGGTTACAGACAATCCTACGGGATATAGGCTATTTAATCATGTCATTCGTGATATTATATCGGAATGAAAAAAGATTGGAATTCTTTCCAAAACCCGTTTGACGATTTTATAAACTCCATTAAATTTCCGCCGCTCAAATGGTAGATTGAATAGCATTTGATATTGCGAGAGTAGCTCAGCTGGTAGAGCACCACCTTGCCAAGGTGGATGTCGCGAGTTCGAACCTCGTCTCTCGCTCTCTCTAAAGCCCTTGTTTCACGACAGGGGCTTTTTTGTTTATATCATAATAGGTTCAAGCAATGTCATTCGACCATCAAAACGGGATAACCCCCATATACAAGGAGTTTAATTGATAGTAGACTAAAATACTCCACTATTATCTTGATTTTTTATTTATTTTATCATATTTTTTATTGTAGAGTTTATCATTTCACACTTTAATACAACAAAAAATACTCAAATTTCTTTAAACAGGGGATTACAATGACTATAAGCAAAGCCGCAGACTATGCTATCCTTACGGTCGCTTACTTGGCTACAGTTAGCCGTGAGAGTAACAACTTAAGGAGTAAAGTTTACCTGTCTAGTCGATTAAATCTCCCAAAAGAGTTTCTTTCTCTAATTCTCCAAAAGCTCACCCGAAGCAAAATTCTCACATCAAAACGGGGGGTAACGGGAGGATACTTCCTCACAAAAGATGCAGATGAAATTACATTCAAGGATGTCATTGAAGCTGTAGATGGTAAAAAGGCGTTTGTGGAATGTATTTCAGATGATTTTGAGCATTGCAACCGATTACATATATGTAAGTCAATTATTCCCAAGATGAAGATAGTGCAGGAGAGAGTAGATGATGCTCTGGACAGTATGCATTTCGGGGAGTTAGACTTGAGTCAGCTTTCTAAAGATATCAACAAAACCAAAACTTCGAATAGCTAATAAAAAAGGAGAATGAAATGAAACTTACACTTGTATTCCGCATATTTGGCGGATTGAACATGCTAACTGGTGCTGGCGCGCTTTTTGCGACTAGTGCCATGTTAGGTTCTGCTGGTATGACAGTAACTCCCCAACTAATTACTTTAGGGCAAGGTTTTGGTCTGACTGCAATCGCACTGGGGCTGGTTTCTTGGCGAATAGTAGATATTGCCGGTGAATCTTTATCGGTATACGGTCAACTGTTTGGTATAGTGCAGTTATTACAAATTGCACTCATTGTATATCATCTTATGACTGGACAAGCTGGCGGACCGCCTCTCTATATAAATCTTATTGTTGGTGTCGTATTGGCGGCGCTTTTTTTTATGCAAAGTGGTAACTCAAATTCCGGCAAATAAAGAAAATGAAAATGAATAAAATTGCTATTATACTTTTGTTGATTGTAAGTGCTAATGCCCAATCTACAAAGGTCAAACGCTCTGTTTCAGCCACTGCGAATGTTCAGGCTGGAAGCAATGCATATAAATTAAGTGGAACTGTTGGGCAGAATGCGATTGGTCTATCTACGAAAGACCAGGTCAAGATTTCTTCAGGATACTGGGGTTGGATCGCCCGCTGGACTTCATTGGGAACGGAAGATGAAGTCCTTATTCCCAATGAGTTTAAAATAAACCCGGCCTATCCTAACCCGTTTAATCCATCTGCAAAAATTGATATGGAAATTCCTGATGCAGGAGTTGTCCAGATCACGATCTATGATCTCTTAGGTCGGATCGTATTGGATCATAAAAAAGAATATCCTTCCGCTGGGCACTATCAATTTGTATGGAATCCCCGTACGGCGACAGGACAGTCACTTGCTACTGGCACTTATATCGTGACCGTCATGCATCAAAATAAAATTAATACACAAAAAATCACATTTCTCAAATAGGAGTTAACACCATGAAAAAAACAATCATTATCATGCTTTGCATGCAGGCGCTATTTGCGCAAGTACCTCACAAGATGAGTTTCCAAGCTTATCTTACCGATAGTAACAATGTGCCTGTAGCACCAGGCAGTTATGATATAACCTTCCGCATCTACGATGCTATGACAGCTGGAAAAAAACTATGGGAAGAAACCCAAACAGTCACCGTTGATGGGAGTATGGTTAATGCAATGCTCGGGGCAACAGTGCCATTGGTTCCTATCGGAAAATCGGGTTATTTAGAAATCCAACTAAAGGATGATATCTTAAGTCCAAGACAAGAAATCGGTGCCAGTATGTTTTCTTTACAAGCACATACAGCATTAAGGGCGCCGGGATATGCTAAGTTGGACACCCTTTCATTTTATGCAAAGTCCGGTGATATTGTTGCGAATACGGATAATCAAGCTTTAAGTCTTAGTGGTGATACATTATATATCAGCAATGGAAATGCAGTGGCTCTTGCGCCATACAAAGATACATTTACCACAGGTCAGGCCAGTGCCATTGTCGCAAACACGGCCAAGACTGGTATCACAACAGATCAGGCCAGCGCCATTGTTGCCAATACAGGTAAAACAGGCATTACCGCGGACCAAGCCAGTGCGATTACCGCCAACACGGCCAAGACAGGTATCACAACAGATCAGGCCAGCGCCATTGTTGCCAATACAGGTAAAACAGGAGATAC
>Ga0209775_1000690_pt1 | contig 17788 bp, 26 predicted proteins | sample SaaInlV_135m_DNA_FD_184661 | JGI IMG/M metagenome (GOLD analysis project Ga0209775, IMG submission 184661) | Marine microbial communities from expanding oxygen minimum zones in the Saanich Inlet - SI072_LV_135m_DNA (SPAdes) (version 2) | ecosystem: Environmental > Aquatic > Marine > Intertidal... | reverse complement strand
GTACCATCTTTAGTAATGACAAGTACATCCAATCCATCACCACTTGCAGAATCTCTAAGTGCGGCTGCACGAACTGCATGTTTTGCTAAATTGATAGCTTCATCTTTAGTCATGTTAGGTTTGAATTGTGGATCTAAAACACCTAATGCCATTTCAGCACCAGTACCAACTGCAGCATATTCATCAGGAAGTACAGAACCTAAAGGATCAAGTGTATACATAACAGGTTTATCAACAACACCACCAACAATTACTTGTGTAAGTAATGGAAAGTATCTTCTTTCATACATCATATTTGACATCATTTTAGCGACAGTGTTAGGAGGAACATCTCTTTTAATGTCCATTTTTCTAATTTTTGCAAGAGCTGAAATTTGTAAAGTTAAAATTTGCATGTCAGCAACAAGACCAGCACAAGTTGCACCAACTTTATCAGTTATAGAGAAAGTCTTCTTAGTAGTTTTACTTACAAGGAAATTACCAAAGGCGATTCTTTTCTCACTAGCAAAAACTACACCACCATCAAAAGTAATTCCAACAGCAGTTGCTCCCGGCATATACATTGACATATTTAAAATAATTTTGTCACATAATAAAGGGCTTTCTACAATAGAGATCAAATTTGTGGCTAAAATTTAAAAACAGTAGATCAGACAGGTCATGAAATAACAAAATTATGTAGTACAAAGATAGAACAAACCATATCTTTTTTATGAGAATAATGAAAAAAAAGATTGAACAAATTGGCTACCAGTGAAATTAAAGAAAAAATCTTGAATGATACAGTATTTCTGGGATTAAGATTAGCAATGGGAGTAATTTTCATCATTCACGGATATAGCAAATTTGGCAATGAAGGGTTTGTAGGTTGGATATCATCAATGGGGATTCCAGGAGAATTAGCCATAATCATAGCATTAGCAGAAGTAATTCCAGGAATATTACTAATCATAGGAGTATTGAACAGAATATCAGCATCAGTTATTTCTATAATCATGCTAGGAGCAATATTTCACGTTAAAGGCGCTCAAAGTATTACAGGAGACAAAGGAATTGAATTTGATTTAATTCTACTTTCAGTAGCATTAGTAATTATTGTAGCAGGTCCAGGAAGAATATCATTATCACAAGTGATTAAAAAAATTCCCAGATGTCTTCATTAAATTTTTCCAAAATTTTCCATTATCAAACAAATACACTTGGTAGTTTTCTTTAACAAATCAATTCTAGCAAATTCATTAGGAGAATGAATTCTTGAAAACATGTAAGTACTTCCAATTGAAATGCAGGGAGATTTTAAAATATCAACAAAAGGATACATGGGACCAGTACCAGCATTTGAAACGTTCAAAATGGATTTTCCAAAAGTTTTGTCAGCTGCATTCTTTACTTGAGATACAAAGGGATGTGAAGAGTCAGTCCGAGCTGCAGCTTCACCATGAAAAATTTTAATTTTAACATCGTTAAATCCATGGGATTTTAGATGTTTTTTCAATCTAATAATTTGTTTTTTAGGTTCCATTTTAGGAATCAATCTAAAATCAATTTTTACCAAAGCTTCACCAGGAAGAACAGTTTTAGCGCCATCTCCAGTATAACCAGAAATAAATCCTGCAATATTGCATGTAGCGTCACCAACTAAAGCCTTTTTTGCATCAAGATTTTTTTTATTGCCTACAAAAGAATTAATTCCAAATTCTTTTTTGAATACATTTTGATCAAATGGTTCTTTCTTAATTAATTCTAAATCTTTTTTAGAAAATGGAGTTACTTCCTTATACCAATCTTTGATAAGAATTTCCCCATTAGAATCTCTTAATGTCTTTACTGCATCAATTAATCTCCATGCAGGGTTTTTAATCAACACAGCCAAACTAGAATGTGCATCCCTTACAGATTCCTTTACAGATAATTCAACAAACAGTAATCCTTTCATTCCAAGCCCAATGATAGGCCTATTTTTTGCATCAACATATCCAAATTCCCAAATTACACCATCGTTAGAGAATTTCTTTTTGTATTTTTGCAAATATTGCTCAATATGGGCACTACCGGTTTCTTCTTCGCCTTCAATTAGAAATTTTATGTTACAAGGGACATCCCCCGTGGCAGATAAACAAGCATCAACGGCTTTAATTCTAGTAATTAATTCACCCTTATCATCAGTTGAGCCTCTTCCAAAAATTTTATTTCCTTTTCTCACTCCACTAAAGGGAGGATCATCCCACAAATCAAATGGTTCTGCAGGTTGAACATCATAATGATTGTAAAACATCAAAGTTTTGTCAGGATTAGATTTGGATTTAATTTCAGCAAAGACGATTGGAGCTACACCTTTTTTTAATCTTAAAATTTCAGATTTAAGACCAGAAGATTTCAATAATGATTTAACTAATTTTGCACATTCTTCAATACCTTCATTTTTTGCAGATACACTTGGTTGTTGTATCAGCTTTTGTAGATCAGAAATAAGATTATCCATGTGATGATCTACATGTTTTAATGTATTCATTCCAATCACACGATTTTATCAAAAGGTTTCATAACATTTGGAATAGAATCAATCAAATCCATGGAAGTCATATGTAATCCTAATTTTTCTTGAACTTCTTTTCCAGCTAGACCACAAATAAAACTAGCAGATGCCGCAGACTCCAAACTATTCCTATTCTTAGACAACAATCCAGCAACCAATCCAGACAATACATCGCCAGTACCCCCAACAGTCATGGCAGGAGTATTTTTTTCACAAAGGTATGTCTCAGTACCATTTGAAATAATATCAGTAGTGCCTTTTAACAAAATTGTTACAGCATGATCAAGTGCATGTTTTTCAACTAACTGTATCCGGTCATTTTTAGAATCGGATGGAATGTCCCCAAATAATCGCTTAAATTCTCCAGCATGAGGAGTAACTACAACATTTTTGTTTGCTAAAAGTGGTAAAACTTCAGGAATTAATGCGCTAGCATCTAAAGATAACCTAACATCTCTATCCAATAGTGATTTCACAAGATGAAGTAAAGAATTTTTTTCTTGTATTGCAAGACCCATTCCAATTGTTGCAGAATGTAATTTACGAGGTAATGCTCCAACAAGTTTTTTGACAGCACCAAGAGTCAATTTTTGATCAACTAAAGGAATTACAATTAGATTTGGAGAAATTGCACGAGTTGGAGTTACATTAATTTTTGGAACAGAAGTATAAACTAAATCAGTTCCACATCTAAGTGCAGCAAGTGAAGACAACACAGGAGCCCCATGGTAAATGTAACTTCCACCAATTACAAGTACAATTCCATTATCACCTTTTCGAGATGAGGATTTTCTTGCAGGTATAAAATTTTGAACTATTGAAGAAGAAAGAATTTGAGGTTCCAACATACTATCTAATTATTGCATGAATAAATATTGTTTTCAATTGTAAATAGAGATTAAACTATTTTTTTGTTTTTTTTCGAGTGGTTTTTGCTTTAGTTGCAGTTTTTGCTTTAGTTGCAGTTTTTGCTTTAGTTGCAGTTTTTGCTTTAGTTGCAGTTTTTGCTTTAGTTGCAGTTTTTGCTTTAGTTGCAGTTTTTGCTTTAGTTGCAGTTTTTGCTCTACGTGTTCCAAAGAATGCTTTTCTTGCAAAACACAGGTAAGTAGTATGCCCAATGCCTTGGAAAGAATGTCTTGTTTTTCCCTCTCTAGCCTCAATTGTTCTTATGATATGTTCAGTGGATTCAATATCAGTGAATTCATTTTCAACTAATGCCATAGTTAATTTTTCTAATTGATTCATGGTTGGACATATTGCAAAAATAGAACCACTGCCCTTTAACATCTGTCTCACTTTAGGAATAACAATCCAAGGATCACCAAGATCAATTAATGCAACATCCATATCAGTAACGGGAGTGTCTTTAGAAGTTTTCAAATCCAAATTATGTTGAGTGACATATTTAGAAACACCAGCTCTGCGAATATTTTTTTCTGCAATTTTCATAAATTTTTCATCAACATCAAAAGTGTAAACATGTCCACGGGGTTTTACAATACTTGCAACAAAAGAAGTCAGTGATCCACTTCCAGTTCCTATTTCAAGTATTTTTTGACCATCTTGAATTCCTGCACGTGCAGCAATATAACCAAGATCTTTTGGATAAACAATTTGAGTACCATGTTGAATTTTCATAATATAATCATACATTGTGGGTTCAAGCAAGTACACGTACTTGTCTTTATTTGTCATTAATCGAGAACCATATTCTTTTCCAATGGCATCAGCGTGTTTAAGAACACCAATGTGAGTGTGAAGTGATTCTTTTTTTGAAATATTCATTAACCATTTTTTAGAATTATTGTAGAAAAATAAAACAGGAGATTTATTTTTAATTATTGCCATATTAATTTTCTAAAAATTTAAGATAAGAATCTTTGTCCACAACTAGAAGAATAGACTATGCAGTTATCCAATTGATCATTTTTTCACTTATTGATTGGATTGTAGGCATTATTGCGTCATTAATGGTTTGAGCAACTTCAGGAAATGCATTGATTGGATTGTAGGCATTATTGCGTCATTAATGGTTTGAGCAACTTCAGGAAATGCAACTGAAAATATAATTCCGATAATTATTCCAATAATTAGAGAAATCTTACCCATAATACATGATTAAAGGGATGTAAAATAATAGTATATGTGACTGGCATTAACAATAAATTGAAAAAATTATCTGCTTCTTTTAATTGAAATAATTCCACTAAGTAAAATTATTGATCCAAAAATTGTTAAAAATAAAGTAAGTAAACCAACAAAAGACAAGGTGCCAACCACAGGAAGGTGAATCCACGGTTCATGCATAGTAGGATCATTTAATGATTCAGATGGAAACAATCCTGAAAATAATAAAACATCTAAAATTAGAATTACAGAACCAAAAAATAGTAAATTACCACCTAAACTCATTACAACATATCATGAATTAGTTGGGTTGATTAACTTTTTTGATAAAAATTTGAACAAAATCAGCAAACATCAGTCTAGATAAAAATAAAAAGAATGAAAAAATAATTACATTGTGGATACGTTAGATTATTTGATTAAGCAAGATGATCAAATATCCCAATCAATGCCAGAATGTGAAAATATTAACAGAGATGGGGAAGAAGAAGGCAATTAAACTAAATTATAAAAATCAATTTTAGGGGTAAAAATTACAAATTCTTTCACCATGTTAAATAGAAATATTTCAGAATCAACTTTTGTTCCAAACATCAAAGGATATTTTTGCATATAATCTAAAAGGATTTTTTTTTCAACAGATAATTCATCATCTCCTCGTATTTCTTTAAAAATATCAATTAATTTTTCTTTTTTATTATTAAGAGGATGAGGTCGCCCATAGGCATCTTTAGTCAATAGGCTATGATCAATTTTAGGAACATCCAACCCAAGAAATTCAAAAGATCGTTTATCAATGTCTTGTTTAATTAATTCTTGATTTATTTTAGTAGAAAATAAAATTAAATCTTTTTTATGATTTACAGATAAATTTGATAATTCAATTAAATCTAATAATTTTTTTCTATCAATTAATGCAACATTCTTAATTTTAGCCAATTTTTTTGCTGAAGAAATAAATTTGTTATTAGTAACAACTATAGCTAATTGTGCATGATATTTTTTTAAGGAATCTAAGGCTCTTTGAACAGATGTAAAATTTAATTCAGATTCAGAACGTTTAGCTTGAACTGCAATTCTATATTCGCCTTGTTGCAACATCATATCACAACCATGATCTTTTGAACGATTAGTTACAGTTGTAGAATAACCTAATTTTTCAAATAATTTTACAATAAATGTTTCAAATTCACGTCCAGTTGTATTATCAATTAAAGATAAATCACATGAAATTTCAACCATATTCTGAATTTATCTATCGGGTATTAATTTCATTTTGACTTATTAATAGCAAATAAAAAACATAGTCAAGTTGACAGAAATTCAATTAGCTGGTTCAGGGGGATGGGTTAATGCAGATTTAACAGATGAACAGGTAACTAAATCAAAACTTGTTCCAAATATGGATAAACATTTTTTGGCATCACTTGAAAAACTAGATACTGCAAAAATGAAAAAGCATTTTTGTAAACAATGTAATTCAGAATTTGAAGGTCCAACCAAAATACAAGTTGAAGAGAGTCCAAACGAGGCAGTTGCAGATGGATTAACTTTGATTGAAAGAGGTCAATACACATGTCATCAATGCAATTCAATTATTGGAGAATATCGTGTTTTTCAAAAAAGTGAGTAACCAACATTACTAAAAAAAGACCCTCAAGTTTCAAAATCAAATCGTATTCAATAAATACCGCAATTTTTTAGCAATATTATGTCAAATATGAAATGCGTATCATGTGGAATTGGTTTTTTCTCACCAACAGGTTCAGAAAAATGTTCTAAATGTGCAGGAAAAGAATCTCAAGGTTCTGAAGGACATGACTCTTGTGGCTGCGGAAGTCACAATTGTTAACTCTTTTTTTCTTTAATCAAAAATATAACTAACAAAAAAAATCAAAAGTATGACAAAAACATCACTGGAAATGAAAGAATTAGTTGAAGAATTTATCAAAATTACTAATGTAAAATATGTAGATCAAACTGAAAAAATTAAAGAAAAAAGTGATTTAGTTGATTGGCAATTTCACGTAGGGACAAATGTAGTAATAAGTAAAAATGCTAACAGAGAAGACAGAATACACGTTAATGTCAACATGAGATTTCCTCCAGAGGATTCAAAATTATTAGTTAGTAAAAACCCATCATTTACAAAAACAGTAATGGAAATAAGTGAAATTTGTACAATTTGCAATATTGGGCATCAATGGATAAAACAAGGGGATGCAATTGTGGGTTTAGCAATATTTTCACATATTGATGAACAAAAATTGGACAGAATTTCATTTCACAATGTTTGGGACAATGTAGCTAGAGTTTCAGGACATTCACAAAAAATATTACGATCAAATTTCAGTAATCTCTCTTCAAAAAGTAACTTATCAGAAGAAACAACGGAAAAATCAATGTATAGGTAGAACAGAAAAATTAAATTTTTAAAATATACCAAAATATACATACACTAGTTAAATCAGAAATAAATGAAATGATTTCTTTTGAACACAGAGTAATAAGTGAATATAAAATAAAAATAGCAAAAGTGGACATATTAGCTAAATCCATCATGAGTCACAAAGAACCAAAAGGAACAGAAGCAAAGGAAGCATCAGAATTTTTGGATGTATTAGTTAATGAAATAGATGGATTCTACAAAGATCATAGTGAAATGTTATCAAAGAATGGAAAAAGACCTCATGCACGTTCACGTTTACCTGAAACTAAACAATGGGTCGACAATATTGAAAGATTTTATGAGTTGAACCCACGACGAAGGCCTAGAAAATAATCAAAAAATTAAGGAGATAACAACTCCCAATCATTTTTTCCGCATTTACATTGTTTTCCATATGCAGTAATGTAATCCATAAATTCTAAATCAGTACAAGGTCCTTGATCAGGAATTGAAATTTTAGATGTACATTTACGACACTTAGCAATAAAACCATCCATCAAGATCACATAATCAATTTAGTTGAATTTAAAAATATCAAAAGTTTTGAGATTCTACAAATTCAACAATTGAAAGAATTTCACCCATTTCAACAAGATGTCCATAACTTGTATTTTTTGTATTTTTCATAGGTTTGTTGTTTACACTAATGAATAACATATTTCCATCAGAGAGAGGAATTGTAATTCGTTTGATTTTAGCATATGACGTAATAGAGTACAATCCATTACCCATATGATCAGCAGAAGAAACAGCCTCATCCCATTCCCCTCTAGATCTGGACATGGTTGCTTTTGTTTTTTCAATAGGGACAATATTAGAAACACCGTCCCGTTGACTGTTCCAAAGTAAATTTCCACTTGAATCAGATACCGCTGCAAATCTAACAGAACTGTTGAAATCCATTAGCATATTCAAAAGTTGTTCATATTTTTCCATTATTGGATTTTCGTCATTTTAGTTAATATAATATTCGAAATACAAAACCTAGTGCCAAATAATTCTGGAAAATTTATTCTTCAAAAGTATTTACAAAATCAACTATAGACATAATTTTCCCCATTTGAACATAACGTCCATAACTTTTTGTTTTTGTTTTTTTAAGAGGAATGTTGTCTACATATATCATTAACATATGAAATGCGTCAAGAGGAATTGTAACTTGTTTGATTTTTTCAAATGATGCAATATGATACATGGCTCTGCCAAGATCATCAGAGTCTTCAATTTTGCAACGAGTTATCCAGTCACCAGATTCACGTACAAGAGATTTTTTAATTTCAGGTAACGGTATTTCTACTTTAGATTCATCACGAACAGTGTTCCATAAAATATTTCCAGAGGTATCACTGATTGCGGTTAGTAAAATGGTTGGTTCATAATCCATTAACATATGCAATAATTTTTCATATCGTGACATTATCTAAATCACATATTTCTAGAATAAAAACAATTATGGTTTCAGAAAATTATTGGCACTAGATTTTTGAATAATTTCAATAATGATTTTTCAAAAAAATTGGCACTAGAGATTTTTAATAAAATCATTTTATACCAGAATTCATTAAATTGAGTTATGGAAAATCCATATACAGATTTTGTACATGAAGTGTGGGAAGAATTTCCACAACTGGCTGAATGGCATAACTTAGATAATGACGTTTTACCAATATGGAAACTAGAACAATTCATTGATGCAGGTTACCATAATTTTGATGCAGATAGAAAACCACTATATCATCTCAGTAAAATGATTGAAAATTATGCCCAGGAACATAAAGAACCGTTACTTGCAACATTTGAAAAGATTGCAAAATTCTCATATGTTAAAGACAGATATCAAGAAATGGTAAAAGGCATGCCCAAAGTATGGATAATTGCAGACTTTGATGATGAAGTAATTCCAACAGATGTTGTAATTCCAAATTCAGAATTTCTCAGTTGCAGTAATACAAATTTAGCAAATGTATGGACAGTCATTACAAGGGGACCATATGGACCATTTGGGTTAATTGCTGAGGAGTACGAAGATGGAAAATTTAGAGGGTTTTTTACACTTAATTCCAATGTATGTAGGCATGCACTAAATGTAATGGGTAAAACATTAGGAAGTAAATTCGACATTCAATAAAAATCAAATTAAAAGTATCTAATGTATAAAAAATCCCTATTCATTTTTCGTAGAGATTTAAGATTAGAAGATAATTTAGGATTAATCCAATCATTACAAAATTCTACAGAAGTAATTCCATGTTTTATCTATGATGAAAATATAATTAAAAATGTAAAAGATTCAAAATTTAGATGGAATTTTCTTAATGAGTCGTTAACAGATTTAGATAATGAATTAAAGAAAAAAGGAGCAAAATTACAGATACTGGAAGGAAAGCCAGAAAAAATAATAGAGAAAATAATTAAAGAAAATAAAATTGAATCAATATTTGTGAATACAGATTTTACTAATTATTCACAATATCGAGATGAAAAGATATATCAAAAATGTAAAAAAAATAAAATATCATTTCATAGTACATTAGATTTTTTACTTCATAACCCCAACGAAATAAAAACAAATGAAGGCACACCATATACAATTTATTCATTTTTTTATAAAAAAGCAAAACAAATACCAATCAGAAAGATCTTTAAAAATAATAATAAAAATTATTCAAAAGGGAACATTTCAGAAGATAAAATAAAAATGAGTGAAATGAAAAATAAAGAAATCAAAGGAGGACGTAAAGAGGCATTAAAAATATTAAAAAATTTAGATAAATTTAGAAATTATGATAAAATAAGAGACTTTCCAGCATTAAATCAAACAACACAGATATCAGCACATAACAAATTTGGAACAATTTCAATCAGAGAAGTTCATAATCAAATCAAGGAGGTTTTAGGGGAAAATCATACAATTATGAGAGAGATATACTGGAGAGAATTTTTTAGTCACATATTATTCCATTTCCCACACGCTCAAAAAACATCATTTAAACAAAAATTTCAAAAAATCCCATGGTCAAAATCCAAAGAATCGTTTGAAAAATGGAGTAAAGGAAAAACAGGATTTCCGATAGTAGATGCAGGAATGAGACAATTAAACGAAACAGGGTTTATGCATAATCGAGTTAGAATGATTGTTGCATCATTTCTAACAAAAGATCTACATATTGATTGGAGGTTAGGAGAAAAATATTTTGGAGAAAAATTAATTGATTATGATCCTGCAGTCAATTCAGGGAATTGGCAATGGGCAGCATCAACAGGATGTGATTCAGTCCCATATTTTCGAATTTTTAATCCATGGAGACAACAAGAAAGGTTTGATTTGAATTGTGAATATATCAAAAAATGGATTCCAGAACTAGAAAAAATAGAACCAAAAATTATTCATAATTTATGGAATAAATTTCCAGATAATTTGAATTATGTAAAACCCATGGTGACACACAAGATAGAAGCAGAGAAAACAAAAATGATTTTTAAATCACAGTAATAAAAACAAGATTAGTTGGCACTATTCTAAAAAAATTTTACTATATTATATACTAAAAAAAAATTGTAATAACATGACACAACATTTTGTAAGTTTTATGGATGACGTATGGAACAAATTTCCAACTTTCAAAGATATTAAAAATACAGATCTAACTAATCATAATTTACTATGGACATTAGAAGAATACAGAAAAGCAAATTATGTAAATTTCAAAACAGGTAAAAAAGAGCTTTATAGATTAAGCATCCTAATAGAAGATTTTGCAGTTAAACATAATACTCCATTATTGGCAACTTTTGAAACTGAAGCTAGATACAAATACGTTGAAAATAGGTATATGGAAATCCTAGACAAAATTTCACACGCATGGATAATTGGTAATTTCAACAATCCAGAACTAGCCCCACACCCACCATCATCAGCAGAAGTAATCAGTTGTGATGGAACAAACATTTCACCAATGTGGATTGTTCTTACAAAAGGAGAAAAAGGTCCATTTGGTCTGGTTGCAGAAGACATCGGAGACCACGAATACAGAGGATTCTTTACATCAAATGAAAATATTCTAAAAAAAGTAATTGAAGACATCAATGAGCAGTTAAAAATTAAAATTACAATATAAAAAACAATAAAAAAATCAAATATTCATCAAATTTATTGAAGAAATATTAAAAATCATCAATTAATAGTTGTTTTATACTATATTTGTTAAAATTTAATCTAAGGATTAAAGCATGGAGCAAATGACGATAACATCAACACTTGATAAAATCCAAGAATTAATCGACAGTAATTCAGGAGATACAGGAAGACTAAACCACATCATAGATTTCATAAACAATGAAAAACCACTATACAAAACAGATAAGACATATCTAGAAAAAAAATTAAATTCAAAGATAATAATTCCTGCAAAAAAAAATATTCCCAAGGAAGAGAATACAGGGAATAAAATTAAAAAGTTGATAGAAACAGGAAAAGGAGATCCAGGAAGATTAGAAAAATATTCCCAAGGAAGAGAATGCAGGGAATAAAATTAAAAAGTTGATAGAAACAGGAAAAGGAGATCCAGGAAGATTAGAGCACATTACAATAATGTTAAAAAATGAAAAAACATTATATGATTCTGACAAACAATATCTAAAAAATAATTTTGGAATAGTAGTCATTGAAAAAAAGAAATTGGAAAAACAAAGCACAAAATCAGAAAAAACTATCAATTTAGAAGAAAAAACAAAAGGAGTCATGCCTAAAAACTGGAAACCAAAAAATGAGAACATAGAATTAGAGAAAATATCAAAAAAATTAAAAAAAGAAAAGGAGAAAGAAAACATACAAAATGAAAATTCTAAAGAAATAGATATAGAAAAAACAAAATTAAATGAATTAATCATTCAACGAAAAAATAATGAAGAAAAATTGACTCAGGAAAGAAAATTACTTGAAGAAAAAATAAAGGATGAAAGAAGCATAATTCAAAAGCAAGCAGAAATTACAGAAAAAGTTAACTTACAAAAAATGGAATTAATTCAAGTTCAAAATGAGCGGAATTCAATATTAAAAAATATTGAGTTACAGAAAGGAGACATCACAAAAGAATTAGCCATACAAAAGAATCAATTAATTCAAGCACAAAAAGAACAATCAAAAGTTGAACTGCAAGTAAATGAAGAGAAAAGGAATTTATCAAAAATGGTACAAGAACAAAAATCTAGATTAGTTGAACAAAAGAGAAAAAGAATTTATCAAAAATGGTACAAGAACAAAAATCTAGATTAGTTGAACAATCAAAAATGGCTCTAGAAATTAAAACTAAGCAAATAGAATTAGAAAAAACAAGAAAAGATTATGCGCAGATAATCTCACAAGTAAATGAGGAGAAAAAAGAAATCAAACAGTCAGAAAATCTAAAAAAAGAGATCAAGATAATAGAAAATGAACTTGAAAAATCCATTAAAGATAGATTGAAAATCTCAAAAACAATCATCAAAGAGAAGAAAATTATTAAAATTAAGACCAAACAAGAAAAAGATAAAGCAAGACAGCAAGAAATAGGTAGGAAACAGATCATTAAAGAGAGAAAAATTGTTGAATTACTTGAAAAAAAGAGTAAAAAAATGGACCAACAAATAAAGGAAAAAAATCAAAAAATCAAACAGAAACAAAATAAAATCAAAAAAGAAATAGAGAAAAAGAATGAAATTTTAAAAATAGCATCAAAACCGAAAAAAAAGCCATTGAAAAAAGCTAGTAAAAAATATAAAAAAACAAAATAATTAAACGGTTGGGATAATTTCCAGTTTTTTGGACTGAACAAGTTTCAAAATCTTAGTAATTGGTAGATTTTGTCCAATTGATGCATTCCAATTTTCTGAATCATTCTTTACAGCTTGGCCACCAACAATAACTGGAATGGCATATTGATCATTAATTTTTTGAATCATTCGTTTAGCAGATAAAATATTTTCGTCAAGAGTTACAGAAACAAAAATACAATCAGGATTATTATGTTCAATAGACTCCATAATAGAGGAAGTAGGAGTAAATGGAGATAAATTGTAAACAGTGTTTCCTTTTGAAAGAAGTTGAGATTCAAGTACTTTAGTTCCCAATGTATGTTGCTCACCATAAGGTACACAAATTAAGATTTTCTTCTTAGTCATTTTTGTAGAATTATTTTCTAAAATTAAATTCATCAAATCTTGCACAGCGTTATAACAAGTTGTTTGAGTACCCAAATCAATTTTTTTAGAATTACCCAATGATTCTATTTCACCGATTAATGGAATTAATACTTCATTGAGAAATGAATCAAATCCATAGATTTTTTCATAAGAATCAAGTAAAGAATTTGCTTCAACATAATCACCATTTTTGAATGAAGAAAGTAAATCTTTTTGAAGTTTTTGAGTTATTTCAGTTTGAACGACTGGTTGGAAGTATTTTTGATTCATAAAATACTCTGAAATTCTTGATGAATTTCTATAATCTTCTGGAATGTCAGTTATGGACACATCAGATTCTATACCCAGATATTTGATTATGCTCTGCTTTGAAGTCTTTTTTTTAGCGTCCCAGGTACTTTTTACCAAATACAGATATTTTTGTCCACGAATGGATTTTACTCTCAAGTATGCCATGAACAACATACTACTTTGGTATTTAATCCGATTACGCACCTTGATGAGTACCAAGGTAATTTGGAAAAAATCAAATAATTTTGAAACTGGTTCAACTATGAAATGAGCTATAATGTGGCACTATGATGAAAAACAATAATCTCTTAATACTCGAATCATTCAGAAAAATGTAATACAATGAGTTACACGCAGATTGGTCAAGAACATTTAGAATCTCTCGATAATACACACATCTTACTATTTCATGAAGAACAAAAAAAAGCAGAAGAGATTGAATTTAATTTTATTAAAACTGGTTTGGACAAAAACCACACTTGTTTCTATACGACCAATGATCCTGAAAAATTAAAAGAAAAGATGAAGGTATTTGGCATTGATGTAAAAAACAATGTTGAAAATGGCAATCTAAACATTGTTCCAATTCCAAAAGAATTTGAAGAATATGAAAAAATGATAATGAAAAAAGTAGAAGGATTACCACAAGATGGGAAAGTCAGAGTAGTTTCAACACATTATTTTGATTTTAATTCTGAAAAGAAAACAGAGTCAATGGAAGAAATCGAACAATGTGTAGATGATAATTTCCACAAAATTCCTGGAAATTTTATTTGTTCATTTCACGTACCAAGTGTAGATAAAGAATTAGCACCACAATTTATGAAAAACCTACTTGATTCACATCACGAAATATTATTTCTTACAAAAGACGATAAAATAGAAAAATTCAATTTTGTTTAAGTTAGTCTTTGAGTTATTTCATGGATTAAATCATTGACATTCGAATAATCATTATAAAATTTTATTCCTAATTCAGTGGTGTCTATTTCATTTTCTGTTTTAATAAGACCTTTTTCAGTCATCTCATCAAGATATTTCAAAAGTTTATCATATGAGGTATTGCTTTTATGTTGGAGTCGAGTTTTAGAGACTTCTTCATTATCTTGTTTTTCAACAATTATTGCAGAAATAACATCAAAATAAATCTGTAATTTACTACGTTTATTTTTCAAAATGACTTCATTTTACAAAAAAATGAGCATCATAAAAACGTGTAAGAAAGTAATTAACAAAAAAACAGCAGTGAAATACCAACCTATTTTTAAAACAAATATAGTAACAAGATTAGGTTTGCACGCCCGAGAATAGCATGTTAAGTGACTTTGGTTGCTAATCATAAAATTCTCCAGTGGTAACTTCGGTTGCCACTGACATATTTTGACATTATTATGAATTTTTATCTAAAGGAAGTTATTTTTTGAATCCAAATCATCTTTTACTTTCTTTTGAATGACAATAATACATTGATGACAAATTATATCTTTATCAGACATATTAGATATAATATCATTATTTTGAAAATCAGAATCATATGTAATACCAATTACCAATTTATTTGACCACACTTCAAAATCTTGTTTTTCTTTTCCACAAACAAAACAATTCATGGGATTAATAGATTTGATCATAACTTAAGGGTGGCGATGAAATGAGAATTGATCAATCAACACAATACATCCTTACAATGAGGCATTAGAAAAGACATTATCATAAATCCTCCAAATACAGTGATTCCCAATGTAAGAAACAATCCAAGTAACAATGTTTTCTTATCATCTAATTTCATTACCATGATCCAATTTTAAAAAGAAAGTATATCAAGAATATTAATAAAATTTGCTAGTGGTAAAATTGGATTTAAGGATTAGGAAACGAATTATCATTTAAACAATTTACAAGTTTATCACTATAATGACCATATTGTTCCATACAAGAAACAATCAAACTTTCCAGTTCATATTCTTGAGAATATTGATTATGATATTCAAAACCAACAGTCCCAATTACAATACTTACTAAAGCAAGTATGGGAATGATCAAAATGAATCGCATATTTTTTTACAAAATCCAAGACTTAAGAATATTAAGAAAAGTTTCAAAAATTCATTAATTTGGTGTAGAGTAGACAGAGAATAGGTACAAAATTATCTAAAACCTACATTTTGTGGGGAGCAGAAATTCCAAGCAAATCCAGGGCTCGCTCCAAAGTCAAATTAAAAGAATGAACCAAGCAAATACGGGATGATTTCAAAGCATCGTTATCAGAATCTAAAACTTTGACATGTTCATAAAAGGAATTAAAAGATACAGCTAAATCATGACAATATCTAGCAATGACTTTAGGGGCAAAATTATTTGCAGCGTCACGAACTTGTAAATTGAAAAGCCCAATAGTTTTAACTAAATCAAGTTCAGATTTTTCTCGAAGTAATGAAAAATCAACATCAGGGGCAGGTGTAATTCCAGATTTTTCTAAGATTCTTGATGCTCTGGCATATGCATATTGAATGTATGGTGCAGTATCACCTTCCAAACTAAGAGATTTTGCTAAATCAAAGGTAATTATTTTATCCAAATCTTGTTTGATCATTTCATAACGTAAAGTTCCAATTGAAACAGATTGGGCAATTTTTTCAATTTCAGAATCACTCATTTCAGAATGTCGCTTTTTAGTTTCTTCAGTAATTTTTTGTTTTAATAATTCACAAACAGAATCAGCACTAACATACAATCCTTTTCTACCAGACATCTGAGCTTGTTTTCCATCAGTTTCCAATCCAAGAGTTTTTGCAGTATCAGAACTCAATGTTACTGACTCATATCCAAGATGAATATAGCTATTTGGAGTGGAATTGAATTTTTCCATTAAAATAGTAATAATTTTTTGTAATCTTTCTTGGCGAGAATCAATTACTGTAACCACTTTCTGAGCTGTAAAATTTTGAGAAATAGTATCCTCCTCACTCAAACTAGTTTGCCAAAGAGTTTTAGAATTGGGTTGTGTAGCATCATATTTTTGATAGTGAAAGGGGTCATCTAACAAGCCTAATTTCCATGCGGCATAAGGAATATCCTTGGCAATGTAAGTAGCAGTACCGTTACTTCTAACAATTACTTTATCCTCGTCTTTACCATCTCCACGAATTACCCAACATTGGGCATTTTTACCCTCATTTTCAAACTCTATGAGACCCATATCTTTGAGTTTTTCAAATATTTTTGACCACAATCCTGAACGAATTATCTGAGATTCAAAATTAAGACAATCATAGGACACATTAAGATTCCAACATGTTTGTAATTGACCGGCTAGGACTTTTCGGGTAATAAGATCACCAAATGCAGCAGTTTCAGAATCGCCAACTTCAAGTTCCTTCAAAGTATTTTTTCTAATTTCTTCAAGAGAATCATCAAGTTCGTATTTTTGAGTAGTTTTAACATAAACATCATCTCCACAATAATGATCAAACTTTTTTCCGTTTGGAGGTTCTTCATTAAATCCAAAATGCTTGAATCCTACAATAATATCTGCTACTTGTAAACCAGAGTCATCAATGTAATTCAGCACATTAACATTATAATTTGCCTTACTCAAAATTCTAGAAACAGTATCACCAACCACAATATTTCGAATATGACCAATGTGTAATGCTTTGTTAGGATTTACACTTGTATGTTCTACTATAATCTTAGAATTATTCCCAATATCAACATCCCCAAATGTATCAAGATAAGAGGCAGTTAGAATTAATTTACTTAATTTTGTCCAATCAGCAAAAAAGTTAAGATAACCAGAAGGATGTGCTTCAGTTTTCAAAACAAAGTTACTATTGCATCCAGAATATTTTTCAGAAAAAATCTGAGCAATTTCTTTAGGACTCTTTTTCATTTCTTTTGCAAGTAAAAATGCAATGTTAGAACTAACATCGCCGAATCCAGGTTTTGCAACTTCTACAGTAAAAGATGTTGTAGTCATGGAAAGATCATCCAAAATCAATTTAAGATTATTTTCAATTTCTTCAATTATAGTTTGAAAAGTCATACTATATCTCAGATAATTTAGGGGCTAATTTGTCTAGTGCTTCAAGAACCCCATCACCGCTACATCCAGACACAGTCATAGTAGCCTCAGATCTTACTGCGTCAGAGGCATTACCCAAAGCAATACTAGTTTTGGCAACTTTAAACAATGGAACATCAGT
>Ga0209775_1000683_pt1 | contig 17861 bp, 20 predicted proteins | sample SaaInlV_135m_DNA_FD_184661 | JGI IMG/M metagenome (GOLD analysis project Ga0209775, IMG submission 184661) | Marine microbial communities from expanding oxygen minimum zones in the Saanich Inlet - SI072_LV_135m_DNA (SPAdes) (version 2) | ecosystem: Environmental > Aquatic > Marine > Intertidal... | reverse complement strand
TTATTTGAAACAAACCGAGGAGGAAGATGAAGAAGAGGAAATTGGCGAAGAACAGTTTAGATGTCCATCATGTAAGCTTGTACAAAGCATGAGTACTTGCTATTTATGTGAGATTGAAAATACATGCGAAACATGTGTTGGAGATGGAGGTTCTTATGGCGAGGATGAAGAATGGATATGTCAACCATGTGTTGATAAGCAGCCTGAGGAAGAAGTGGAAAAGTACCCGTTTTACATCTACCATGACGCATCGTTTGGATATGACAGAGACAACTGTCCAGCATGTTATGGTTCATATGGCGATCTTAGCGAAGAGGCAATCGAAACCATTCACGATGAATATGACGATACAGATGATATCCCTTGTTACTCGCGCCAAAGGCTCAATGCCTATCTAAAACCATCGACCTATAAGCGTTTGACCGCAAAAACACTCAACACGAATACCGTATTGTTCGCGCTTGCGAACATGGGTCTATGGGGCGAATGTGACGAAGAGTTGGGATTGGACAAGTTGGATGACGATGAGATTGTAGAGGATGCTAGTGATGATTTGTATGTATGTTATGCTAACGGTAAAGAATACGATGCGCATTCATATTTCAGAGAACATAAAATACATTTGTGTTTTGGCGGTTCAGGAAGCACGGAGTTTGCCGAGTGGCACGACGATGGCGTGCATCCACAAAACTAAATAGTAAATAATATTCAACATAATGTCCATACCCTTATCTTCTTTGTGTAATCACGTGTTCGGTGGCATGATCAAACCTATTGTTTCTATCGGAGAACTCGTTATTTCCCATGGTGCGTGCACAGTGCATGCCATGCGCTCAATGGGATCACGTATGACGTCATTGAAGCAATCCCGAAGAATAAGAATAAGAATAAGAAGAATCCCTCACAATAAAATCTACATAATGTATATCTATCTAATATATTGATGCCAACAGACAAGTGTGTGCAAAATAAGACTGTCGTCAATAAAGACCCATTTTCTAATAAACCGATAGTATTAGCTACTAAAAAAAGTCGTTTTCTTGAAATAACAACTCGGTATTTTGTGCCCACTCCCAAAACGTTGATATACTATGGTTTCCCCTAATAAAGAGAGCATGAGATACCGTTTGTGGGATGCGTATGGGCGCACGGTCGAACAAACAAAGCATACGATGCGAGACAATAGGAACACGTCATAGTTTTCTCTCTTGATACTATATAGAAGACCTATTAATGTCCATCTCATCTGCCAGTAATCCCCTTATCGGTATCCGAAACGCTATCAATGACGATGACGTACTTGATATGACTATCAACGATGATGATAACGAATCTATACTTGATATGACTATTGACGTGTTATACGAAGACCAATCATCAAAAAGAAAAGCCATGGTGGAAACAGGTTCGGCCGAAAAAACATTTACTGGGAATGCAAGAAAATCTGAAAGTGTTGGTTCAAGTGGCGACACATCCCGTCAAAACTCTACGACTACATTTGATAGTATATCGTCTGAGTTCAAACAGTGTGGTGTCAGTATTCCCAGAAAAGATCTCCGTGATATAATGGCGACTACATTCAAGAAATATTTAACAAGCACTAGTTCCCAACTGAGCTCTGCATGGGGCTCTAATGTGGAAGCATGGGCGAAGTGTAAGAACTCAAAACGTGGAACTGAACCATGTCCCTGTTGTTACTTGTGCTTGTTGCCCATAGTTTCTACCATCCATGGTGGTCAGCCCGAAATGGAACATGTGGTTGCATGTCCCACTGCGTTTAGAACTTTTCCCAACATGGATACGTTACGGTATTACTATCCGTTCATACTGCTGCTGAAGCCTGGTGTGCTGAAGCCTGATGATTATGAGAAAAACACAAAAGATAGGGGACCAACTGGGATCAGTTGTCAGTCCCTTAGAGCAACTATTGAGGAGAGGAGAAGTAGTGGATTGTCCATGTATGCTTTGTGGAACGAATATATAATGAGTAACTTTGAGATATTGAAACAATTGTATCTTTATATAAATTGTAAGTTTGACACAGGCGTGACGATAGATACGGTGAAGGCTGGATTCAAACTTTTCATCATAAGAAAATATAGTGGAGTAAACATGGTATTATTTGGATTACAATCGGGCGCATTTTACCGCATATTTGAGTACTGTTTTGCAGTGATCACACTGTGGTTATACGAATTTGCCTACGCGCATAGGTGGTGTAACCAGACCAAATGGGATGTTATGTTGAATGATACGGGTAGTATTACTAATTTGCTTGGTAATAAACCAGATCCATTTACGGGCAAGGCTAGTAAGATTAATACTACATGGACGGGTACTGACCCCATTAATAATGAGATAAAAACAAATCCAGCAATGAAAACTGAATTTAGGAGCAGACTTACCCCAATACTATCGCGACTAGACGAGATCCCCCCTACACCCCCTACACAACAGCGTGTAATGGATGTATGGGACAAATATGATGATGCCGTTAAAAAATTCAGATTAGTGAGTGGCGATCATTTTGAAGATAATGAGGAAGGAAAGAAAGACATCCAAACCGTGTTTCGGAACCTGAACACGAGACGGATAATTCGTTTTACTGACCTACATAGAAAGGCTGGTCTAGATACACGTCAAGGTAGTAGTATTACTGGTAGTCGTACTACAACTGCTTCTGCTGCTAGTCATAGTTCTAGTTCTAGTTCTAGTTCTAGTTCTATAAGTCAACAACCACCCCAAACAGAAGATGCTGCTGGTAGTATTAAAGCAAAAAAAGAAGAAGAACTACGAATTATTAATGGCAATCTGACCATCGCCAACGCCAACCTCGAGAGAATAAATGGTGAAACCCCCCGTAGCTCGCGATTCGTGGCGGCTAAAAAAGTGTCATTAATGGTTGCTATCGCACGCATAGACGAGTTAGAAATCCAAATGGAAGAAATCAACGCCGAAATTAATGATATTAACTGTGCCGCTCGTCTATATAATACTCCTACAAGGGTTCAGAGGAATCAAGTTCAGAGGAATCAATTTCAGAGGAATCAAGTTCAGAGGAATCAAGTTCAGAGGAATCAAGTTCAGAATCAAGGTGAGAAGCGAATACAACCCGTTTCAACCGAGTCCGAAGGAAATAAATCTCCCCGCAATGATGATAATCCCACTCCTGGTACTGCTGCTGCTGCTGATGCTGCTGGTGTAGCAGAACGTCAACATGCAGCCATAGAACGCCATGTTGGACGCATGAATAAAGGACGCGACATGGAAAGAACCAAAGCTCCAGGTAAGTCGTTCGCCGGTGGGCGAACCCGCAAAGCCCACAAACGCACGCGTCTTCGGTCGCGGCGTACGAACAAAGCCCGCACCCGCAAAGCCCGCAAACGCACACGTCTTCGGTCGCGGCGTACGAACAAAGCCTACAAACGCACGCGCAAGAAACGACCCGTTGTCTTCTCTCTACGATCGTAATCCAAGAGTCAATCTCAGTTGAATGTACGTAGTCATTGTGACGCTTACATTAATATTTATTATCCATGTACTTCAAGTATAGAACATGGATAGTATATGGTTGTTTCCATTGATTATGTTTTTATTGGATTCTGTGTATCTTAGACAGACGGGTATGTATTACAATGCGATAGTTACATCGATTCAGGGTTCTGAAATACATGCTCGGTACGTGTCGGCGTTCTTCTGTTATGTGTTGTTGGCATTTGGGTTGTACTATTTTATTCTTAGAGAGAACCGTCCCGCCTACGAGGCTTTTATTCTGGGCGTGGTTATATACGGTGTATTTGAAACCACTATATACACGATATTTAAGAAATGGAGAATGGGTGCTGTGATTCTTGATACGGTCTGGGGAGGCGTGTTGTTCTATTTAACAACGTTGTTCGTTTACAAAACCCGAACATTGCGTCTTAGTGTAGGTCGTTAGTTTTTTGAAAAAAAATGTGTTACTTGCTGTTCTATCTTTTTTTTCTAAGGAGCCACATGTACTCCTTAGCTCCGCTACTTGTTGTTCCGTGGCTAGTGGTAGTAGTGGTGGTGGTAGTAGTAGCATCGGTTTCGTCTGTTGTATGTTCTGTGCTAGCCCGTTTATACGCCCCAACACCATGCAGTCGGTTGTACACGCCATGCACAATGGGTGTTTTCTGTACCACTTCACCAAGGTCTGTGAGCATGGTGTCAATGTCTGCAATGGATATGATTCCTGCGTCGTAGTAGGATAGCGCAACGAACTTCGCGGGTATAGTTGTGATAAGTTTTCGGAGCGCGTCCTTGGCACATGTGGTGCTATTGAAGGGAGATTTTACCCATGTTTTTGGTTGACCACGGTAGGAGTCGGGAATATCTACAGTTTTGTCCCATATCGCGATGATGTCGAGGAGGAAGTAGTATATTGAATAGGGGTGTTTGTTGTAGGGTGGGTCGAGGTAGGCGAGATCAATGTCCGTATCATTCCCTGCCTCGTCGTCGGCCCATGCCTGTGCGTCTTTTCTGTGGAGTGATACAGTACCGTCGCCACTAACAGATCCATTCCACAAAGGGTAAGGTAGAGTGATGAGTTGTGTGATTCTTTTGCAGTCTATTTTCTTCTTTCCACCGAAGGCGCCGACTCCGTCTTCATCTTTGTAGAAGGCTGCGAATTGTCCGTTGGTGTTGGTGTGCATGGAGCATTCTGCGAGTAGGGGTGCGAGTAGGAATGGTTCTAGCGCGACAGGCACGCGTTCGGACGCGATAAAGTCGCGTATAGCATCAATGCGCCGCGCGTTGGTTTGCGTGAAGTAGCATCGTTCTCCCGCTTGTATATTGTCGTCGTCTTGTGGCGCCCAATACTTGGCGACGTATGCGTTCGTTCCATTATAGTCATCGGAGCATATGTCGGCGAGCGCGTTCGCCTGGTCAATGAGTGAGTGTATGTGTGCCTGTGTCTCAGGGTCTGGTTCGCGTAGGTAGCATTGGTTGCTTATGTGTGCGTAGTGTGCGAGGTCGTTTGCGATGAGGTGTTTGACTCTTTTCATGTTTGTATCCTCCACGTTAGAAACAGAGGTAATAGCGAGTCGTGACACAACTCCAGAGCCTGAGAAGGTGTCAGCGAAGGATATGGGTCTTCCATCTAGCGCCTCTTGTACGTATGCCATGGCGCCTTCAATGTGTGTGAGAAGTTTGCGTTTGTTTCCCATGTAGGTGATGAGTTGTTGTTTGAGGAAGGGAGTAGCAGTTTGTGTTGCTATAGACATGTGTGTGTGGTATGCGTATGCGTATGTGGTTGATATGCGTATATTGTAGGTGGTTATAGTTCTTCGTCCAGTGGAACGACTAAAGGTGTGTTTGTGTTACAAAGTGTTCTAGTTGTACAAGTGTTCGGTTCTGTCATATATACCTCTTGAACGGATGTCCTGCACAATGGGCATTCGGGTCCGACGAAAACTCTGTTACGGTAACGGGAAGTGTTTGCATAGATGGATTGTGAATATCCATCGATGCATGTGTAACAGAATATATGGAGACATGGGTTACATACCGCTGCATTGTCTTTGTCAATATGTTCGATGCATATGGGACAGGATGTTATAATGGGTTCGTTGCTTCCTGAACCGAAGAGTTTGTATGCGTTCGTCACGATGTCTGCGTCAATACGTATATTGATATGAGGGGCGATATTTGTACCATTTCCATTTCCATTTCCATTTGTGTCATCATCTGTTTCTGTTCCGAAACCAGCATCTCTGTTCGCCATGATCCGTGTCATGAGTATTCCGTCCATGGGATAGTAGTATTGGTGACGGACGACTTGTTGTCGTTGTTGTTGTTGGTACGAATGTGTTGGTGGTTGTAGTATTTCCATCACGGGATTAGGAAGAGGAGACACGTATTGTATATATATGTTCGCTGACTCTGCTATAATCATTCCCGTGATTGTCGTTCTATTGACCAGTCGTACGATTGTCTCTGCGATTCTGTCCGCCATTTTTTTCGCACAGAGCGGCATAACAATTGTGATGAATGTATCAAATAGCATTTTGTATGCTATATTATCAGTGTGTGATTTTATGCGGATAGGTGTGCACTCTCCCTCATACGTATTATACTCATTGTGGTTCCACTCACTCTCATCATCATTCCAGTATTCGCATATGGGTATTACGACGGATCTGGTGATTGCAGATAGTGCATAAATGGAGCTTGCGATGCGCAATAGTCCTGCTACCCAGAAAGAATACCGCGGTTGACGTGCTGCGAATGCATTATAGTGTCGGTTCATTGGATTAGTATGTATGTGTTTGTACACCTTTGGACATTTAAGTTCGCACAAAAATACGAAAATGTAAAACTGTAAAAATGTAAATGGTCGGTTGGTCGCCTGTGTGGTTGTCCAAATGTACTAAATGTAATAAATCCATCAGTATAAAGCTTGAATGATAATATGTACAGAGATATCTGCTCCATATTATTATGCCGACTTCCAAATCAACCGATCCGACTCCGACTCCGACTCCGACTCCATTACAAACTCCATCCCTGGTCAATACACACCACAACTACTGGTGTCCGTGTTGTGAATATGGTGCGCGCACCGCCAGCCAGTTTCGCAATCATTTGTACACGAATCGTCACTATCGTGCATGGAGTCGTAGGCATACACAGAATCAGAATGAACAAATAACGATCACTGTGGAGCCTGTGGAGTCATGTATATCCCCCGATGTCGGTGATGATGTCGTTGATGATACCGTTGATGATGTCGGTGCCGATGATGCCGATGTCAGTGAGTGTGAAATGGCTTCAGAGATAGAGATAGATACAGATACAGAGACAGAGATAGATACAGAGGCAGAGGCAGAGATAGATACAGAGGCAGAGATAGATACAGAGATAGAGACGGAATCGGAATCGGAATGGTCTACTATACCAACGTTCTATAATCGTTACAATCGTTACAATCGTACCAGTAAGATTGATTCTTCTGTAAATCATATCATCAACGAGAAGAATCTCGTAGAGTATGAGCTGTTTACGAGCCGTCTCATGATTCTTGGTGGATTTATCATGGGTATAGTGGTGGAACAATACCTATCATATTATTATGCTACAACAACTAGTTATATGGGTGTAGATGGGGGGGTATGTGAGTGTTAGATTTACACCACCGAATATTCAAACTGTAAATGGTGGAGCCTGAAGGGCATAATTACAAATGCGTATGCTACCTACCTCCTCTTAACCGAAGAACCAAATGGAGCGTGCTTTCTTTCTGTACGTTGTAGTCGGCCAGAGTGCGACCATCTTCCAGTTGTTTTCCTGCAAAAATTAGTCGTTGTTGATCGGGTGGGATACCTTCAAGGTCTTGGATCTTCTGTTTGACTGCGTCTATGGTGTCGCTGGGTTCAACATCAAGTGTAATCGTTTTACCTGTGAGGGTTTTGACGAACAATTGCATTATGTGATATTCATATATTATATATTGCGCCATGAACCGAGTCTAGTCGAATCCGTTCAGAATTGAAAGATGTCCATTGGAGGACGAGTTAGACATAACCCTCCAATCAGAGTAACTATAGTTAGTAGTAGTTTTACAATACCAAAACTACTTCTTGACTATTTACCAAGAACATTATATCTGTCCATGCAGCAAATAAACGAGTATGTCTATCATCCTAAAGTTGAGACGGAGGAAGAAGAAGTAGTACAAGTAGAAAACAATCCAAAGAAGAAGAAGAAGAGGTTGGTGATAAAGGCGCGACCCGCACCAGTACCAGTACCAGTACCAGTACCCGTACCCGCACCCGTACCAGTACCAATGCCCGCACCCGCAAAAGAAGACGAAGATGCCTTCGTCCTCCAGACGATGCTTACGTGTCTGGGTAACAAGCGTTCCCTCGTGAGTAACATTAGAGACATCGCCGACGATGTGCGTCGTCGCTTAGGTTTGGGTCTAGGAAAAGACAAGCCCCTGCTTCGTATACTGGATGGGTTCAGTGGTTCTGCCGTGGTATCACGCAAGCTGTCCTACATCGCATCGTCTCTGCATACAAACGACATGGAGGAGTATGCGTATTTGATGGCCAAGTGTTCTGTGGAGACACCATCGTCGGAACACCGTGTCCAAATAGCGATACATATAGATCGGATGAATGCACTAGCTGCGTCGGGTCCGTATGTGCGTGGTTTCGTGTCGGAGTTGTACGCGCCCAAGGACACTGCGAACATTGAGATGGGAGAGCGTTGCTTCTATACGCAGGAGAATGCACAGATCATCGATACATTGCGTGCCTACATTGCAGACGAGGTGCCTACAGAGTTGCAAGCGTATTGTCTGGTTCCTTTACTGAACAAGGCGAGTATTCAAGCGAATACGTCTGGAGTGTTTAAGGGGTTTCATTCTGAGAATGGTGTGGGTAAATGGGGTGGTGCTGCAGGTGGATCTTTGCCGCGGATAACGGGTCCTATCCGACTGGATATGCCAGTGTGGAACACGGCGTCCGCGTTCGTGGGGCGTGCGACGCGGCAAAACATCAACACCCTTCTCGCAGGAGATGAGTTTGCAGATGGGAGTTTGGATTTGGTGTATTTGGACCCTCCTTACAACCAGCATCCTTACGGGAGTAACTACTTCATGTTGAATCTGATCGCGACGAACACGGCTCCTGCTCCAGAGGTATTGTCGCGTGTGTCTGGAATCCCGAACACATGGACTCGGTCGGACTACAATTACAAGAAGAGTGCGACCACGGCAATGAGTGAATTGATTGAGTCGTGTTTACGTAAGAGTGCTTATGTGTTAGTATCTTACAACGACGAGGGTATCATCGATGATGCGACATGGGCTACGATATTGGCTCCATATAACATGGAATTGTTTGAGATAAAGTATAACACTTATCGTGGGTCGCGTAATTTGGCTGGGCGCAGTGATAAGGTGATGGAGCGCATGTATCTGATTTGGCGCAAGTAGGTAGGGTATACGAAAGTATGATGATGTATATATTTTTATTCGAATATACCCCAATTCTTATTATATACGGGTGTTTGTCCTGTGCCTCGGACCTGTGCTACGTTACCCATTGTTCCTGGATATGCAGTTTCAACCTCTACCTTGTATTCACCAGTGCTAGGGTGAATAGGTACGTAGAGACCATCATATCTCGTATGTAATGATAGGGGTTTGTTGTTAATTGCACTTGTTGCTGAGCCTGTTGCTGAGCCTGTTGCTGAGCCTGTTGCTGAGCCTGTTGCTGAGCCTGTTGCTGAGCCTGTTGCTGAGCCTGTTGCTGAGCCTGTGCCGCCCTTTCTGTGTCTAGTTTTCTTGTTGCTACTCATTCTTTTCTTGTGTGTGTGTGTGGTGCGTCTTCTCTGACGACGACTCTTTTTCCTACGGGTCTTTCTCTGACGGCGACTCTTTCTCCCATGGGTCCTTGTTCTGCGATTCTTACGTGTTCCGTATCCCCCGAACGAGTTATGGCGAGGTATCTTATCTATTCTAGATGTAGATGCATTATGTGTGAGTCGTTCCAGTGGGGTTATGGGAGCGTTTGTTGATACCTTTTGGTTTTGCCTGGGTCGCTTTCTGGAAGAACTGGTTGAACTTATCGGATCAAATGGATTGACATTATTGAGTGTAGGTGGTAGTGGTGGGTCGCCACGAATGACAGGACTCGTGATACCAAATCCATGTTCAACATCTCCTGTGGCGTAGAGTGATGGAGCACCTGTACTACTACCTTCGGCCGCGATCCATTGTCCGTTTATAGCAGGGTATCCCTGAACGATGTTACGTTTGAATCCTGCATTATTTCTTATCGTTTCGTTTGTGGAATTGATTCTAGATTTTCTCCCTGGTTTGAGCATGTCGAACCCAGCTTCGCGAACGAATCGGTTTTCGGGTGAGATGAATGGGTTGTTTCCATGTTTGTCTTCAGATGGCCAGTCCTCTTCGTCGCTCTCTCCTTCTTGTCTAGGAACCTGTATCCGTTGGCTTGGGGGTGTTTTTCCTGCTAAAATATACGCGGCTATCATTTCGTCATTATTTTTTGGTAACGCCCAGTCCATATGTTCGGTTCCTGCTGGAATATTGGTCATCATAGTCTATATAATAGGGTGTGAAAAACAAAAAATATATACATTTTTTGTTTTTGTTTGTTTTTGAATAACTATTCTAGTAGTAGTGCCACCTCCTTCGTCGCAAGTTCAACGATGCGTTTGCTGACAGCGAGGTATTCGTGTGGCATCCATAGGGATGATTTGTGTGGCATTTCGTTCCACTTGTGCGCCTTGACGCACACGGTTGCGACGGACGCGAATGGAATGTATTTTCCCATGGTTCGTTTTTGGATACGGATGTTGGCGACCAGGTTACGCATGTCTTCAGTGACTTTATTTTGACTGGTTACATCAGTCTCAGTCTCGGTCTCATTATTAGTGATGTACATGCTGTGGTTGGGAACGCAGTAGTTGCCGATCTCTAGTCTCGCTGCGATGGTTTCTGAATGATGAAAGTCGCATCCCGATGCGAACACGACGGATGGGAAGTAGGGTACGTGTGCGCACATCATCTCCTCTGCGCGTACGTTCTTGAAATATCTTTCAATTGCGTTGCCTGTTGCCTGGCGTGGTTTTCCTGCTGCATGAAGTTTGTCGTTGGTGCCTTGTACTTTGTCTTCACCAATGTAGAGTGGGTATTGTTTGCCTTTAACGTTCCACATGATGATACCTGCGTCTGGTCTGATTCCACGTGAGGAGCTTGTTTTCAGTAGGGGTTTGATATCGAGGTTCTCTTTCTCCGCATCTGTTCTACCAAGAGTGAACGATGGGTCGCGCATGAACTCTTCTAGTTCATGAAACTCTACAAACTTGAAGTACTGTATGCATCCTCCGTGGGGTGTGATAAGATCGCGTGCGTAGGCGAGTAGGGGGTCAATGATAGTCTTGAGATTTCCCTCACTGACATTGGAGTCATCAACGAGTGTGCGACCGTCTTTGTGCATGGCGATGTGTCTGTTACTGAGTCCGATAGACTGACTGGGTGTCACAACAATCGGAGGAGACAGAGCCATACCAACAACAACAGCAACAGCAGCAGCAAGCGGGGTTTCCGTTGGAGTTGGAATTGGAATTGGAGTTGACGTCTGTGACATGGTGATAAGGGTTCGCAAGAAGAGTCTAATGACGTTCTATGTATGTATGATGCTATACCTAATATGTATCAATGTATTTCAATTTGTCGGAGGAAAAGTACTAAAATATATGCATATTGTATGACGACTATTCGAAGAAGACGTGCCACCATCACTAGAACCAACTCTAAGCGACACAAGACTAAGAGACGTACCACTACCAAGTCAAAGAGGCGTACCACTACCAAGTCAAAGAGGCGTACCAAAACGATGAAAGCTGGTTCAGGATATACTAGACAAATAACGAATGCCCAGAAGATCGCGTACGCCCGTGAGAAGGGGTCAGAGATTCCTGATAAAACATTGCTTCGTATTCTGAATAAATGTACGGAGGATCAAGTGAAAGACATGAGTATAGAAGATATTAACAAAAAATATATCACATGGCGAGAGTTAGAGACTGAAAATCGGAAGAAACTACGGGCATTGAAACGTGAATCTAAGTTGTATCCTCCCTCCAGTAGTAGTAGTAGTAGGGGCGCACAAGTGGGACGAGTCAAAAAAGCGTCCAACAGTGCGTCATGTGGAGTGAAATATGGCAAGGAAAGAAGTGGATTGGGTTTAGTAGCATGCTATGACGCCGCTGAGAAAGAAGAGGATTTCGAAAGCCCTTTGAAAAACTATACCCTGGATCCAGAGGAGGATTTTGATGTGAATACTCCTGGACGGTTGTTCCATGCCAGCGAACCTGCTAAACCGTGGTCGAGTCCGAGTAGGGGTATCTCGTCTCAGCGAAATACTATTGCGAACGTCCAAAACTTGTTTCCTCCACAACCTCCACAAGCGAACCCCATTGTTGATGATACCGACTTCTCTGATTTAGGATTTGATATGGGAATGAAACAACAACAACAGCATGGCGATTATGACAAATAAGTTTATGAATGACGGTGACGAGTTTTACTTAGTTTGATTGTTGTTGCTGTTGCTGTTGCTGTTGCTGTTGTTATCAATGATAACTTGGTCCAATTGTTAGATGTGATGGGGATATTTGTTCTTTCTTACGATACATCTCAATGCTTATGTCTAGTCCATCTATTATTTTGAATCTTTTTTGTTGGAAATCTGTGAAGTCTTTCTTTGGAACATCCTTTGGATATTTATAACCAGTTTCTTTTTCTACTATTTCCACCATTTTTTCATCTCGTTCTTTCTCAATTTGATCTAATTTGGATATAGTCGTTGCGTTCTTTATTCGTTCAATAAAGTTGTTCTTCAAAGTTGTAAAGTCAATGGACTCCATATATATAGTAATATTATGCAAGTTATTCTTAATTCAAAATGGGTTAGCAACAACTAATAAGTTTATGAGCGATGGTGACGAATGGATTTTCTGCGGTTGTTTCTGATTCCAGCCTCCCCAAAATTGACCCACTATTCTACCGCAGCAACTAAATACATAGTAATACCAACAAGAAGATGCGCGACCATACCATTGTAATTTCCCCTAGTCTGATCGTTGATTACGAAGTGGGTCAGACCGCTCAAGAGAATCATGATATCATTGATACCGCTGCGCCCACGGATCTGTGGTTCCATGTGACGGGGCGTCCGTCGTGTCATGTGATTGCGCACGTGCCCGAGGAAGTGTTCGGTCTCGCGTCCAAGGCGCGTCGCGATGCGCTGCGCAAGATCAGTAAGCAGGGTGCGGTATTGTGTAAGCGGTATTCCAAGTACGCTTCTGAGAAGAACCTGAGCATGGATGTGGTGCGCGTGGCCGACGTGACGAAGACGGCGATACCAGGATCGGTGACGGTGACTGATGGATCCACTACACTTGTGGTGATATAAATACAAAGAAAAAGGGATATTATTTACGTATATGTATTATTTTTTGTTATAAGATGGTGATGTTACGAGTAGAACGGTTTGTTTTGTGGATCATGTATATCGTGGAGGGATAGCAGTGTCATTGCGACAAGCATCTCTTCACGAGTCCTTTGTGCGAAGGCTTTGGCTCTAATCTGTCGGATGGTGGTATATGGTCTCTTGTAACGACCGATGAAACCATGTCGTCTGTGGTGGTTACGAAACCACTGAGAACCACACGGTAGCAGTCTATGGGATTGTGGGAATAATAATTTAGTATATCGCCCAATAGGTCGCCCAATAGATCGCATAAGAGGAGGAGTAGTAAGAGGAGTAAGAGGAGCCTGTTCTTGCTGTTCTTGCTGTTCTTGCTGTTCTTGCTGTTCTTGTTTCGTTTGTGCGCGTGTTTTGACCATGGTTGTCTTTACTTAGTATATACATGGGACACTAATGCGGGATTCTAAATCAATTCTTTTACTGACCAATCTAATCAGTTACATACTAAGTCCGTTAGCGCATGCGTCGGAGACCATATCGAAGTACTCCTGTGGTGTTTTCCTCCTCAATCCTATGGCCAGATTTCTGCACACGACCTCCGATGGTTGTTCGTCTGGATCGTATCCGTATTTTTCGTAGAACTGTTCATCGTCTTGTTCGTGTTCTTGTTGTGCAGCCCATACAATGCGTTTGGATTCGTCGTCGGGTGCGCCGCCGTGCGCCGCGATGCGCTGCGCCCAGAGCGGTGAGCGATGTGCGTAATACTCCCAATGGAATCCGTATGCGCGTCTGACTGCGTCGCTCGCTCCTGGTGTTATGTCGTCGTTATCGCCATTATCATCATACTTGCAGAAGGATTTTTCCTCGGACATGGACATGACGGTAACGTGTTGTAACATTTTATCTGCTCGTATGACCGTACCAGTACTAGTGTCAGTGCCAGTGCCAGTGCAACCATCGTGTTCGTGTGCGGGTACAAAGAGTTTCTTCCCCATTTTGAGTTTGCGTGCGTATGCGCCGACGAGCGCGAGGCGCGCGACGCGTTCCACGTCTTCTGGAACCCCAATATCTCCCCCCGCGAGTTTGTGTGGGTTTGTGCGTAGTTTGTCTAGGTTTCTAAAGAGTGTGAGTATCTTCTTGCAGTTGGTGGGTGCGATACCGTCAAGGAGGAGGCTGTTTAGTTGAGGGGAGTCAGTGATCATGATATCGCACTGGTCTGATGTGTAATCGGGGAAGAAGGGTATCGTGTCGTCTGTATCTGTCGCGGTCATGCATGATCGTAGCACATCAATGTTGAAGGGCCTGATCATGAGGTTAGTGATGATGTCATATGTAGCACATTCTGCTTCATTTGAATCAGTGGTACATCCCCTTAACCGTTTGGTTTGTTTGAGGAGGTAGTTGTAGAACTCTGGGTTGAGCGAGAAGTAGTAGTTGAAGTATGCGTTCCATAAGATGCTTATGAGCGTGTCGGTGAGCCCTGAGTGTAAGAGTTCCATCGCCCAGAACTGGGCCTTGTCCGTGTTTTTTAGCAAGAGGTTAGTGGCTAGGGAATGACATACGTCTTCCTCCACGTACAGGTAGCGTGTGAACACAAAGTCTTCTCCTATGTCGGTCATTGTTTTGTATAGTATAGCGTGGGTGAGTATATCTATACCCGATTCAATTTTTATGAACAAGTTGGATACGTTTTATTATCGCGTGGTACAGTATAAGTATGCCCAGCAAGAATCCCTGGATCCTACACATGGCTGCCACGCGCAAGAAGCATCCTGGAGCAAGCTTTAAGGAGATTGCTGGTTTTGCCAAGAAATCTTATAAACCCGTTGCAGGAAAGGCGTCCCATAGCAGACGCAAGTCCAAGGGTAAGAAGTCCAAGGGTAAGAAGTCCAGAGGCAAGAAAGGTGGAAGACGCACGCGTGGTCGTGGTCGTGGCCACCAGCACGGCGGTGGCGAGGACGATGAGGACACCACCACCACCAGCGATGATACCACCAGCGACACCACCGATAATACCAGCGATGATACCACCACCAGCACCACCAATGATACCACCAACGGTGATGGTTTCAAAGGAATTCTAGATAATCTCACTGGTGGTCGCCGTCGTCGCAGCCGTCGCAGCCGTCGCAGTCGTGGAAAGAGTTCGCATTAATATGCCGACGAATATCTACCCGTGTAAAAAGAATGTAGCGATGTAGCTACTAAAATAGTTGAAATAGATAAGATATAGATAACATAGAATCCTTCTCTGCGTTATGTGTAATAATAATATGAGACAACCATTATATAGATAAATCGTATGATGAACATGCTTACCAACCATCAAGTGCCAGTGCCAGTTCAAGTGCCAGTACCAGCCCCTCCTGCGTTTTCTACGTACGCGATTAGTACGCAGGTATATTTGGATAACGTCTCGCGCGAGTACATCACAATATTGACGATCGATCGAATGCCTGTAGAGAACACTCCGTTTCGTGACATTGTTCAATCCATCAACTCTCCTCCTCTATCCTCTTATGGGTCTGGGTACGGGGGTAGTTTAAATGTGGGTAGAGGAGGGAGTTCATGTTCGTGTGTGTATGCGTTGATGTCGCTAAGTCCGCATAGGTTTGGGGGTGGGGGTAGGTACAGCACCCACATGGATACGAGCGAGATCCCCTCTTTAATCTCGTTCCTGGGTCAATGTGGGTACCGTGTGGATGCGCAGGTAACGCAGCTGATGTTAGGTATAGGTGTTCCTGGAAATGGATCTGGAAATGGATCTGGAAATGGAATTGGATCTGGAAATGGAATTGGATCTGGTAATGCGTCTAGGTTGGTGTGTTACATCAACATTGGCCAAATATGATCCTAGTACAAAATTGAAAAGAAACGAGTGGCGGAGTGTACGAGTATTATCTAATCCCAACTCTATATAATATATATATCCGTTATCCATTCGTCCGACATATTCAGTATGCCTCCGAGACTGATTGTGAAGAAGCGTCCAGTCCCAGTCCCAGAACCAGAACCAGAACCAGTCCCAGAACCAGAACCAGTAATTGAATCTACAAAGAAGAAGAAGAAGGTGGTAGTTGTGAAGCGAATGGTGCCAAAGAAGAAGGTGGTTCAACTAGATGTACCTGTTGCTGTACCTGTTGCTGAGCCCAAATCCATGGATCAGTACCTGATCACATTAACCGACCGCGACCGTTCCGTCATGGCCATTGCGAGTGAGCATCTAGGAACATCATTCTGTTTGGAAAAAAGTGTAGGATTTGTGGAGTACATGCTCTAATTAATAATATTCTATGTATATGGATGAAAAATAAAACGATTCTGTTTTATTTTTCATAAAGAGTGAATGTATTGATAGTACTAATCAAATCTACTTACTTTACTTACGATCTTTTGCGATAAGAACGCGACTTGCGTCGGCGAGTATGCATTCTATTTTTGCGACAGTATCCGCGCACATTATTTCTCTTGACGGTGCGACAACCCCTAATTTTGCGACACTTACGTGCGGTTTTTCCTTTGCACAGACTCTTTCCCATGATGTATGTGTATACATGTACGTGAGATAAAAAAGAGATGCGCCATTTCTTCTAACGAGTCCGCACAATCTTGGAAAAGGGGACGACAACGAGAGACGAAGAAGAAGAAGATGAAGAATTATGTGTATGTTGTCGTCCTCTCCTCTCTCCCCCAGATTGATTTGATGGTGTTGTTACAGGAGGAGGGAGTGGTACCTTGTGTTTGAGTTTCAGGATGGTCTCTGAGTATCCGTCCAAGAACGCCTCCGCCGTGGCCGCGCCCGCCTGTGTCGTTGCCATGGCCATCTTAACGAGCGCATCGAGGGATGTGACTGCGGCGAAGGCCGTCCCGATAATGGGTACGGCTGACAGTACGCTCGTGCTTGCGATCAACATGGAATGAAGAATAGTGTCTAGTGCTTTGGTCAGCACGGGTGCGAGTTTCGGCAGTACGCGTTCCATGACGGGTTCGGCTTGTGCGGCGAGGTCGTCAGACATGTTGCTTATCTCTTCAAGAACCTTTTTGAGCGGTTCTATAAGGTTGGCTGCCTCTACAGTCTTTGACGCGATAGCGAGTTGTTCTTTGAGAATGACGACAGTAGAAAGAATCCCAGCCTGTAGTTGAGGTGCGAATACTTGCGCTTGCATGTTAAATACTTTTAGGTATGATGATATGATGGCACCCGAGACGGATAATGGAACCTTTGCGAGTTTGAGCAATGGGTCTGTGATGCTGGTGTAGAGTACAGTGGCGTTATCTATTTTGTCGTGTATCTCGGAGGTCACTGAACCATCAGAAGATGAATCTGCTAAACTACCACTACTATTTGCAGGTTTGAGTCCCGCGAGGGATGCGGCGCCCACCGCGGCCATCCCGATGGTATTTTTGACAATGTTTCCGCTGACCATTCCTACTAGATCAGTGAAGCCTACCCGGTTCGCCGCGAAGTATTCTTTGGTAGATACCTTTTCCCCTCCTAGCTCGCCTCCTGTCTGGCCTGATTGTTTGCGGGTTAATGTGCGCTTGGTTTTGGTCTTATTATTCTTAATGTTTCTACCTTGTCCAATTATATCCGTTTTTCTGTTTCTGGTTCGGTTCCTGTTTCGGACCCGCATAAATTGTATATGTGGATATGGTTATAGTATGGCAACATAAGATTTGACATGCTTTCTGTGCGATGCAATCATTATATTGATACCTGAAGGAGTTGTTGTTGTTTTTTGTACTCAGCAAAACTGACATTTTTATGAACCGATCTAGGTACTGGTACTGGTACTGGTACTGGTACTAATGCTGATGTTGGTTCTCCCTCTCCCTCTCCCATTTCATCTTCCGTGTCACTGATATTGTCGGTAT
>Ga0209775_1000663_pt1 | contig 18341 bp, 20 predicted proteins | sample SaaInlV_135m_DNA_FD_184661 | JGI IMG/M metagenome (GOLD analysis project Ga0209775, IMG submission 184661) | Marine microbial communities from expanding oxygen minimum zones in the Saanich Inlet - SI072_LV_135m_DNA (SPAdes) (version 2) | ecosystem: Environmental > Aquatic > Marine > Intertidal... | reverse complement strand
CATACATTAAGGTTTGTGCTAGTTTTCCTTGGGCAATTTTGCCTTCTGGAATTAACACAAAGGCCTTAATTCCAGCACGTACCGCATAGGCCGCTGCCGAAGCTGAGGTATTACCGGTAGAGGCACAAATAATGGCTTCGCTGCCTTCTGAAACGGCTTGGGTCACCGCCGTTGTCATACCGCGATCTTTAAAAGAACCGGTTGGATTTAGCCCTTCAAATTTTGCATAAATTTCAACCTCTTTACCGATCAGCCGAGGAATATTTTGCAATTGAATAAGCGGTGTATTTCCTTCACCAATGCTAATAATACGCGTATCATCACCAAACGGTAATCGTTCTTGATATCGTTCAATGAGGCCTGTATAACGTGGTCTGAATGCCATAGATTTATCCCAGTGTTTCTAAACGAATACGATTAACGTTACCGATAACCGTATCAAGATTCTCTATTTCTGCAATAGAGTGGTCAAGTTTGCTCTCAAGTGCTTTCGACGTAATGATGATCACATCAACTGCAGTCCCTTCTTTACGGGGTTCTTTTTGAATCAGCGCTTCAATATTAATACCTTGTGATGACAAAATATTGGTTACGTCTGCTAAAACACCCAAGTTATCAGCAACAGTTATCCGTAAATAATAAGGTACAACGATCGAATCAATAGCCAAAATAGGCTCTTGTGACAATGATGATGACTGAAAAGATAAGTGTGGTATTAAATGTTGTGGTTCACAATTAATATTTCTTACTACATCAATTAAATCAGCGACTACGGCCGATGCCGTGGGTTCAGCACCTGCCCCAGGGCCATAATAAAGACTCGGTCCTACTGCATCCCCTTGAACGACAACCGCATTCAAAACCCCATCAACATTAGCGAGTAATCGTTTCTCAGGAATTAACGCCGGATGAACGCGCAGTTCAATGCCGGCAGGGGTTTTACGCGCAATGCCTAAATGTTTAATCCGATACCCTAATTCTTCAGCGTATTGTACATCTTCTTGGGAAATTTCAGTAATCCCTTCATGATAAAGCCGCTCAAATTGCAAAGGAATTCCAAAAGCGATTGAGGCTAAAATGGTTAACTTATGGCCGGCATCAATACCTTCAACATCAAAGGTTGGATCGGCTTCAGCGTAACCCAGTGCTTGGGCTTCCGCCAAAACATCTGCAAAATCACGGCCCTTGTCACGCATCTCCGTTAAAATAAAATTACCGGTGCCATTAATAATACCCGCCAACCATTCAATTTTATTCGCACTCAAGCCTTCTCTAATGGCCTTGATGATGGGGATGCCACCGGCAACAGCGGCTTCAAATAGCACCAAAACCCCTTTTTCCTGCGCTAAGGCAAAAATCTCAGTACCGTGTAAGGCAATCAATGCTTTATTAGCCGTCACCACATGTTTACCATTATTAATCGCGGCAATCACCAAATCTTTAGCTAGGGTATCTCCCCCTATCAGCTCAACAACAACATCAATTTCATCATTATTAACAATGGCAAAAGAGTCTGTCGTTAATTCAATCGCTGAGGTATCACAGATTCGCTCACGAGAAAGGTCTTTAGCCGAGGCATGGGTAACTTTAATAGCGCAACCAACACGCCGGGTTATCTCCTCAGCATTACGGGTTAGAACATTAACGGTACCGCCGCCAACAGTTCCCAAACCTAACAAGCCTACTCTTACAGGATCCAAATCAAGCTCCACTTAAATTAACACTTTTAACCAAAAGTGTACGTTAAAAAACATACCATTATACCTTGTTGTGACCTTTGAGCATATCACGAATACCGCGCATAGCTTGGCGAGTCCGGTGTTCATTTTCGATCAGGCTAAAACGAACAAACTGATCACCGTATTGACCGAAACCAATCCCTGGCGAAACGGCCACTTTGCTTTCGATAAGTAATTTTTTAGAAAATTCAAGCGAACCCATGGCCTTAAATTTCTCCGGGATAGGGGCCCAGACAAACATCGTTGCCTTGGGTTTTTCAACTTTCCAACCAATAGCATTCAGACCATCACATAAAACATCACGTCGTTTACGATACATCTCACAAATCTCAGCGACACAATCCTGCGGCCCTTCCAAAGCGGTAATCGCGGCGACTTGTATCGGGGTAAACATGCCATAATCAAGATAAGATTTAATCCGTGTTAACGCCGCCACAAGTTCTGGATTACCACACATAAAACCAACACGCCAGCCCGGCATATTATAGCTTTTAGACAATGAGAAAAACTCAACGGCAATCTCTTTAGCACCCGGCACTTGCAGAATTGACGGTGCTTTATAACCATCAAAAACAATATCGGCATAGGCCAGATCATGAACAACCCAAATTTTATATTCTTGTGCAATAGCAATAACTTTCTCAAAAAACTCCAAATCAACACATTGTGTGGTTGGATTTCCGGGAAAGTTCAAAATCAACATTTTAGGACGGGGCCAGGAGTCGATAATGGCATTTTCCAACTCTTGAAAAAAATCAACACCCGCCTCCATACGAATGTGACGTAAATCAGCACCCGCAATAACAACACCGTAAGGGTGAATAGGATAAGCCGGATTAGGAACCATTACCACATCACCCGGGCCTAACGTAGCTAACGCCAAATGGGCCAATCCTTCTTTTGAACCAATCGTAACAATGGCTTCCGTTTCAGGATCCAGATTGACGTCATAACGGTTTTTATACCAGTGACAAATCGCTTTTCGTAACCGCGGAATACCTTTTGATATTGAGTAGCGATGAGTATCATTGCGATGCGTCGCCTCAACCAGTTTGTCAACTATATGTTTCGGCGTGGGTTGGTCTGGATTTCCCATTCCAAAATCAATAATATCTTCCCCGGCTGCACGGGCTTTTGCTTTTAATTCATTAACAATGTTAAAAACATAAGGGGGTAAGCGGTTAATCCGTTGAAATTCATCCATCGAGCATTCACATTTTTCTATTAAAATCTCACCATTTTGGCATGAATTTAAAATTCATAAAAATAAAATTATATTTTTTCTCCAAATAACACCGTTTTAAAGCTTTATTTAAGCGAATACATAACCTTTTATCTCAGAGCGTGTTACTTTTAAACATTGATTTTCGCTGAGGTTCAGTTATTACTGTCGAGCGAAATAAAGCCCTTTTTAAAGAGATAAATAAATGATTATTCGCCTATTCCTGTTAATTTTTTTAGGGTTATCATGCTCAGTCCAAGCACAGCCTAAACTGGCCGTTCTTGATTTTGAACTCAAAGATATGACTCTGGCACCGGGTATAAAAACAGAAGTTGAGCGTACCGCAGCGATTAAACCCATGCTGGAAACGCAATTACAACAGGCGGGGTTTAGCATTATCCCTGTCAGTAAAGAGCGACAACAATTTATGGATAGCGGTGTTGGCTACCTATTTAATCACCACGATGTGGCCGCCCAATTAGCACGGGCGAATAACGCAGATTTTATTTTAGTCGGGCGATTACACAAACCCAGTTTCTTATTTTCTTATCTTATTGTACAACTCGTTGAGGCAAAATCCGGAAAACTCAGCGAACGCTGGGTTGTTGAAGTTAAAGGCCCTCAAAAAAAACTAACCTCTAAGGGTGTAGAAAGCCTAGTCGTTAAAATTAATGCCTTTTTTAATGACTACAACGCCCCAGAAAATAAAGTATTTAACACAAATTAAGAAAATTCTCTCAAAGCGCTGATTTTGTCATATTTGTTCTCCTAAAATACGTACAGCCTTAAAGAACTCAGGCTTTAGATTAACACTCCCCCAGGATTCAATTTAAAGAACAAGGATGTTATTAAGAAAGGGCCTCGCTGACCGTTGTTGGCCGGGGCCTTTTTTTAAAATTCTGCCCGCACTCCAAATTCAAACCCCCGCCCTTGCTGCGGGGCTATATTTCTCAAATACGATACTGATTGACGAATGGTCTGATTAAGAAGATTTTTAGCATTAGCGTAAAAAACTAACCGTGACTGTGCATCCTCTACGAGAGTCATAGTCGTCCCTGAATTAAGTAGCCAATAACCATCCGTTTGAGGTTCATGATTTCCCGGTCGCTCTTGGCGTTCGGCTCGAGTCAATCGTATATTGGCCATTAAATCCGGATGATGCCATGTTAATTGAAAACCATAACGCAGTGGCGGCAAGCGTGGAATATCACCGTGATCATAAAATTGCCCCCGGACATAGTCACTGAAAAACTCAGCATCCACGTGATGCACACCCACTTCAAGTAAAGGCATCATTAATTGCAATTCATACCCTTGAAATTGGGCATCATGTTGTTCGACGTTATAAACCTTATGGCAAGATCCACTTCCACAGCCCTGACTAATCGCTTCAGAAACAAGATCATAATATTGATTGGAATGAATATGGGCCACATAATCTAAAATCCAATTATGATAGAGATTAAGATCTGCTTTAAAGCCATCCGTTTCAAAATGTAAACCCAGTTCAATATTCCGTGAGGTTTCTTCCGTTAACACACGACTGCCAATATCGTAGCTTTGCGTTGCCGGGTGTGAGCCTTTTATAAATAGCTCTTGAATATCCGGTGCCCGTTGAGAATGTGAAAAAGACAGACTGAGTGACAAAGGCTCCGCCAGATCCCAAAGACCCGAGACCGATCCACTAACCGGCGTATGATGCGTAGTGACTTGATTGTCAGGATTAATCGATTGATGTTCAACGCGCAAGCCAAATTCATAAGTCCCGAAGGAACTGTGTAAATCTTGAACCGTAAAAAAACCGATTGAATCAATTGTTGATTTTGGCACAATGGCTTCCTCTCCCAGTGCCGAAAATTCACTGTTTCGCGTTTGTAATCCTAAAACGCCATGATCAAATAGCCACCAAGCCGATTGAGCAATTTCCAGGCGCCCTTCAAAACCTTCATGATTATAGGTCGTGCCGGGATCATTGTTTTCAAGTTCGACATGTTGATAGTCATTGTAAGCTAAACGCATAAGAATATTTTCTATCCCTGTCACAGGCTCAGATAATTCAGCTTTTAAATCATAGCGAGATTGTTTGGAATCAATTCGAACGGATTCACCCGCATCTTCTGGGGGCACACCATAATTATTAGTTTGATGATTAATTGAAAAACCAAGGTATCCTGAGTCACCGTTAATCGAAAATCCTGCTGAACCTAATTGCTTTCTCATTTGAGTATTAGCAAGGCGGTTTTGGGAATTATAAGCCTCCCCTGCTTGACTAGGGTCAATCGCATAATCAGGAATTTGCAGGGCAATATTTTCGTTAAAAACACCATCAAGATGAACAGCTAAAAATGAATGATTTGCATCAACTTTAAAAGCGGTAGTTTTACCTTCATTAACCGTGTTATATCGTTGCTCTACTGCACCCGAAACCGTACTATCCATATCAAGGACTGGGATTCTATTATCAATAATATTGACAACCCCCCCAATAGCGCTACTCCCGTAGAGTAAAGAGGAAGGGCCTCTTAAAATCTCAATCCGCTGCGCAAAAAAAGCATCGGTACTATTGGCATGGTCTGGGCTTAAAGCAGAAACGTCAAGACTGCCTAAGCCATTTTGCATAACACTGACGCGTGAACCACTCTGTCCGCGGATTACCGGTTGTCCCACACCCGGGCCAAACGATTGATTAGTAATCCCGGGTTCATTGGCAAGCGTTTCGCCTAAGGTTGCTGCGATTTTTTGTCTCAGGTTATCGCCCGTTAAAATGGATACTGGTAAAGCGGTATTGGTAACCGATTGTCCAAGCGGTGCACTAATAATGAGTTTATCCAGCGCTTCTAAATGCTCGCTATGACCCGCCACATGGGTATGTTGTTCTGCGGCTAAGAGCCAAGACCCCGACATCATCAATATGATAGTGGCTAAAAAAAGAAACCGCGTCACGGTATGTAGGATCATAAAAAGGTAGCTCTTAAAAAAACAAAATGTTATTGCCCTTATCGGCACACTTCAATAATAAAACTCACAGAGCCTACGGTCAGTAGTGCGCTCACTTACCTGTAAAAATTTACAGAATCAAGCACGACATTTTATATTAATTTGCTAATAATTCAAGCCAATCCGCTTTACTAATTTTACCGCTAATGCCACGCCGATTATGATCAGCATCAAAAAAATATAACCGTGGAATTTCACCGTACCAGTTCGAGTCAATCTCATAGCGTAAACGCTGTGCATTAGATTCTGCAAAAACCCATGATTCAAGATCGGAAAGCCCTTTATCTTGTAGTGTTGCCAGAACTGCGGGAGCTTCCGCGCTATCATCAATGGATACCATCACGATGGGTAAACTGGGCTGTTCTAGGTGAATTTCTTTAATGGTCGCCATTTCTTTCAAACACGATGCACAAGTTATCGACCAAAAAACAACAACCAAAGGTTTTGTATCATGTTTTGCCACTAATTCTTGATAGCTCCCGAGGCGTAAGCTTTTCGGTTCGTTGGCATCATTGGCAGAAACCACCACGGTAAAAAATAATAATAAGGTCGTGCTTAAAAATTTAAAAATAGGCATTGAAGTAGTTTTAGTCATTGTTAATAGCCAGTAGTTGTAAGCCTTTTCCTTCGGAAGACCAAATAAGATAGGCGTTATCGTTTTGTTGAATAAGTTGCGGATGTGCGGTACGACCAGGAGCACTCAACACCTGTTTTCTGTGTGACCAACTGGCACCGCGATCATGAGAGTGTTGAACCACAAGATGCGTTTGTTCCCCATCGAATTCTTGCCAAGCCAGATAAACACGGTTACCGATAGCCAATACAGCCGGGTGCCCGGGGAGTTGACTGGGGTCACCTAAGGCCAATGGAGGATGACTAACATGATGACCGTAATCATCCGTATGGGCATAGAAGATTCCTTGGCGTTGTTCCCCTAAGGTAAACCAAACCAAATGCGACCGGCCTTGATCATCTATCGATATTGCCGGCCCATGCTCAGGACAGGCATCCACACGCCAATCATCGGTAATCGCTTGAATCGGTTTTGACCATTGATTGTTGTCCAGCAATCGTATTAACGCATGATCACGAATACCCTTTTCTAAGACCATTCGAGCAAGAATGACCGGTTTGTCATTGGGTGCGAGTGCCGTTGCCGTGCGACAACACGAGCAGATTCCACCGGTTATTTTTTGATTTTCTAAACGGCCGTTAACACTGTCAAAGGTTGTGTAATACAATGAAACAACGCCCGACCCTAATTTTGGATCATGGCGGCCGTGGCGGGTATCGTGCCAGAAAAAGTAAACTTTTCCGGTTGAATCAACCAGCATTTGATCCATGTAGTGCATCGCCGTTGCCGCTTCATCGCTCACTAAAATGGGTGTGCTAAACGTTCGCCCCTGATCGTCGGAATAACTGAAATAAGTGGTTGCCCGCTGATCCTCATCGGCGTAATAAAGCACATGGATGCGGCCACTACGGCTTATTTTAATAATGGGTGGGTTTTCAGCCCAAATATTAATCTTTTGTTTTTTGGAGTTAACTTTAAAAGACCGACTAAACGAACGCCCTAAATCGGTTGAGTATTCAACAAATATATTTTTATCCGTGGGAAATAAACGCCACAAGGTTCCATCGGGTGCAAAATCTGTGGCAATAATACCCTTAAACGCGGCAATGCCATGGTCATGATAAGGCTTAAGCGATGCAGTTTTTCCGGTTGATTGACAAGCCGTAAGCAATAGCGGAGCGAGGATAAAAAACCAGATGAATTGAAGCGAAGTCTTCTTTTTGGAGCACTTAAACATTTTCAGGGATCATAACTATCAATTAAAGGTTTATAGTGACCGAGTCTATCCTTTTATCACCGAGCACTTAAAAAACATCACTATTTACCGTGGCCTAAAAAATTAAGATTTTAAATAACGATCTTTAAACCTATAGAGCTGAACTATAGCAATAAGTTAAAGAGAAACTCAGATTATTCCTGAAAATGTGTCATATGCCCTATTTGGAGTATTCCAGCTAAACGGGTCACAAAAAAAATGACTACGGTTTAATGGCTGAACTTTGCTATTTGACAACAGATAAACCCAAGGAATAATGCTAATTACCGCTAAATATTGCCCTTAAACCGCCGAATCTATACTATAAAGCATCAAACGATTTAAGGTCATCGTATTCAATGGATATTCAGGAAAACCTTCAACAGGCAATCCAGCAACACCAAAACGGTCAGTTACAAGATGCTGAGCGGTTATACCGTCATGTTTTAAAAGTAACTCCCAACCACGCTGAAGCCAACCATAATTTAGCTGTGCTCACCGTTCAAAACGGTCAACTCAATAAAGCACTACCATTTTTCCAGCAAGCACTAGATTCAAACCCAAACCAAGGACAATTTTGGGTCAATTATATTGATACATTGATCTGTACCGGTCAACAAGATAAGGCACAAAAACTCCTTAATCGTGGCCGCTCACAAGGCCTTATTGGCGAGAGCGTCGACCAATTAGAAACCCAACTTAACGCTGACACTGAACAAAAAAAAAGACCGTCACAAATCCAGACTGATTTTATTATTGCACTACATGCAAAAGGGAAGACTGAAGAAGCGCTGGATGCCCTGAATAAACTATTAACTAACTGCCCTGATATTCCACTACTTTACAATATTCAAGGTGCGTGTTACGCAAATCTCGAACAACCGGTCAAGGCCATTAACAGTTATCAATATGCACTTAAAATCAAACCTGACTATGCTGATGTACATAATAATCTAGGATTTACTTTACAGGATCTTGGCCAATTCGACGCCGCCGTTCAATGTTACCAGCAAACCATTACAATTAACCCCAACTTTGCTGAAGCGCATAATAACTTAGGAACGGCTTATAACGAACTCGGCCAATTTAAAACGGCTGTTAACTGTTTTGAGAACGCCTTAACGATCCGACCAAACTATGCTGAAGCACACAGCAATTTAGGCAATGCACTACAAAACCTAGGCCGATTAGCCAGAGCAACCATAAGTTATAAAAACGCCATCAACATTAACCCGAACTTTGCAGAGGCCCATAATAACCTAGGCAATGTTCTCCAAGAACGCGGACAATTAAAAGCAGCTGTTAAAAGCTACCGTCAGGCATTAAAAATTAAACCTGACTTTGCGCAGGCACATTTCAACCTTGGCAACACACTTAAAAATCTCTGCCAACTGGATGTCACTATTGAAAGCTATGAACAAGCGCTCAAGTTTAAACCTGATTATACCGATGCACATTATAATCTGGGTAATACCCTGAAAGAAGTCGGCAAACTGGATGCCGCTGTTGAAAGCTATACGCAAACGTTGCAACTCAACCCAGAATATGCCGATGCACACAACAATTTGGGTAATGTACTCAATAAACTTAATCAACCGATTCCAGCACTGACCTCCATCCAACAAGCCCTTTCAATAGATCCTGAAAATCCCTTATTCTGGGAAACCTTTGTCGCTATTTTGCAAGGTATTAAATTCACCACCTTTAACACAGCGATCATGCCTTTCCTTCGCCAGGCACTTGAGCAACCCAGCGTCAGACCCAGCGATATTTCATCGGCCATCATGAGTAATTTACGCCACCACCCACAATTAAAAGCTGTACTCAACACTTATAAAACATCGACCCCTGATCATACTGAATACTTGATTACCAGACAATTAACAACCATTCCGCTCCTGCTACAATTAATGACCTTAACCCCTCTCCCTAACCCTGAGGTAGAATCACTGTTAACACACATACGGCGTTCCATGCTGGACACCCTGTTCACAACAAATAATACCCATCACATTGCACCGTTCTATGAGGCACTTGCAATACACTGTTTTACTAATGAATATGTTTTTTTTGAAAGCGATGATGAAACCATTAAAATCAATCACCTTGAAAATAAAATTAATCTACTTCTCAAAAAGGATAAAACCCTGCCAAGCGCTTGGATTATCCTATTAGCCAGTTACCGACCGCTTAATCATTATGCATGGTCTGAACAATTACTGGCTCCGCACTACTTTGTAGTTCTAGAAAAAGTTATTGTGCGGCAGTTAATTGAAGTTCAAGAAGAACAACGATTACGTTCCAAAATTCATAAAATCACAACAATCACCAATAAGATTTCCAAATCAGTCAGAGATCAGTATGAACAAAGCCCTTACCCTCGATGGGTTAATGCCGGCCTTTATTCAACACCCTTGCCGATTGAAAAAGCGCTGGAAAATTTGGATCTTAACCTTAACCTCAACAAACAACCCTTTAGTAAAAAACCTGACATCCTTATTGCCGGTTGTGGTACGGGGCAGCATGCATTAAATACCGCTTCAAGATTTCTAAACAGTAACGTTCTTGCTATTGACCTGAGTCTAAGCAGTTTGTCTTACGCCATTAGAAAAACGCAAGAATTATCAGTTTCAACCATTGACTATATGCAAGCTGATATTCTTAAGTTAAACCAACTTAACCGACAATTTGACTTAATTGAATCTGTGGGGGTCCTTCACCATTTGGAAGATCCCCTGACCGGGTGGGCTGTATTGATTGATTTGTTACGTCCGAAGGGACTTATGAAAATTGGCTTGTACAGTGAACTCGCCCGCCAAGCGATTGTAACATCACGTGATTTTATTAAAACAAACCACTACAGCGCTTCTGCAAAGGACATTCGCCAATGCCGTACTGACATCGTTGCCATAGCACAGGATGCTGATTCTAAACTGGCTAAAATTTTAACTATTCCCGATTTTTATAATTTAAGTGAATGCCGCGACCTACTCTTTCACATTCAAGAACATCGTTTCACGTTACCGGAAATTGAAGCAGCCTTACAACAGCTAGGCCTTCAATTTCTCGGTTTTGAACTGGGTCATAGTCAAACCCTCAATAAATTCAAAATGATTTACTCAGCCGATGACGCCTTATTTTCATTATCTAACTGGCATCAATTTGAATGCCAACACCCCGACACCTTCAGTGGCATGTACCAATTCTGGGTGCAAAAAATTTAAGAACGCCCATGCCCCCGACTCATTAGGGTCTTTTGCTTTTTGATGGATGTGATTTCATCCACAAAAAACTGATATTATTGAGATTTATAAAAAACAAGATAGTTCCTATCCTTTATCGTTAAAGACTACAGACATATTCTAATAGTATCCTTTGCCTGGAATGAGATGCCTAACACCTCCGCGTGGGTTTTCAACATCACCTTCGCGCCTTGGAATCAAATGAATATGGCAGTGAAAGACTGTCTGTCCTGCAACAGTTCCAGAATTCATACCAATATTAAATCCTTTGATGGAATCATCAACTAATAGTAAATCCCTCCTTACAGACTTTAACAAATTATCACACCCCAACAGTTCCTCAATAGACAATCCAAAATATTCATCCACATGATCCTTTGGAATAATTAAGGTGTGCCCTTCAGTAACAGGGAACCCATCTCGAATTGCATAGGCGATTGAGTTTTCAGCAATAACCCGCTCCTGTGGAATATCACAAAATAAACATTGTTCCTTAGCCAAAACAAATCTCCTTTTCTATTTATCGTTTTTAAAAGAGTATCAGCCTGTACCTTAAAAACACAAGAATCATAATTGCCTTAAATAAAAAGGCGCACCCCAACTACTGTCAAGGTGCGCCTCGCCTTAATTTTAAAGAAGTATGTACCGCTGTTTAACACAGCTACGCAATAATTAAATTAAAACTCTTTTTAGCCCCAGAAGCACCCATAATTATCCTCATTTACTTGAATAAGTAATGGCTCAAGATTTTTATTTATTCCTCCCTCATAAAGGTGCCATTTCATATTTTGACGCTGCCAGTACAGTTTCCAAAGCTTATCTTTTTTGATGTACCATAACTTAGCAACCATTATTTCTACCTTTACATTAGGTTCGTCCCATTTAGGACGAACTTCAAATAAATAAAGAACCTGATCCTCAAGTCTATAATCGATATAAAGTTGATTGGGAGGGAAATTCACATTTCGCTTCGAACAGAACTCCTTGGCTACTTTTTCAACTTTAAATATTTCAAATTCACTTATTGCCATGACCAATTGTCCTTTGCAGTAAATACCCAATCGGTACAAGTCTATCGTATCAGGCTGTTGGTTAAATTTAGAAGATCATTTAAACTCTAATACTGTTTATGTCTGAGCTGTTTTACTATGCCTGAATTTAAGTTTTTTATTGGCCAAGTTATCCACCATAAGCTCTTTGATTCTCGTGGGGTTATTGACGATGTCAATAATAAGTTTTTAGGCAATGATGAATGGTATACAAAAGTTGTCCGTAGCCGCCTACCCAAAGATCAACCCCGGCACCACGTCTTAGTCAATAGTCGTGGTGATTAATAGTTCTAGTGATGCAGACACAGTAATAAATAATTGTTTTTATATCTGACTGAGGTTCTTTTATGGTTTTTAACAAACAGGGTTTTTCAATTGACCTTAAAACAAATGAAAATGAAATTTTTATTATCTTAAAGGCAACAGGGAAATTAACGCATGAAGATTATCTAATCTTAATACCAAAAATTGATGCTGCGCTCGAAGGCCTTCAGCATCCTGAAATAAAAGCGTTACTTGATACTACAGATATGGAAGGATGGACGTTAAGAGCTTTATGTGATGATTGTAAACTAGGCCTACGGCATGGAAAGAAGTTTTCAAGGGTGGCTATTTATGGCAATAAGGCTTTGTTCAAATATGCTGCGAAAATTGGGGGATTGTTTATTTCAGGAGCAATGAAATACTTTGAAAATTATGATGAAGCCTTAGAATGGGTTTTGGCACCCAAAATTTAAACAGCTCAGAGATCGCTTTTAGCCTTTAAATTTTACAGCAGTACCACTTACACAGACCATCATCATGCTCCCCTTGGAGCCGATAACCTCATAATCAATATCGATACCAACAATACCATCGGCACCTAATAATTTGGCTTTGTTTTCCATCTCGCTGAAGGCGATCTCCCGGGCTTTTGCCATTTCTTGCTCATAAGCAGCCGAACGACCACCTACAAAATCTCTAACAGCACCAAAAATATCTTTAATAATATTAGCTCCAAGGATGGCTTCACCCACGACAATATCTAGATATTCCACTATTTGCTTTCCATCAACAACAGAAGTCGTCGTTTTCAACATCTATTTTCTCTATAAGTTCAATTATCAATATAATTTATAACATTCTTTAGCAATTGGTTTAATTTAAGAATCATCTAGTTCAGATAAAACCTTACGATAATCAGATGGGCGATAATCACCAAACCACTCTAAGAGTAAGTTCTTTTTGCGAAAAGGTGAAATAGACATATCCCGCAATAATTCATCATGGAAATGCACCATGTGTAATTTAATAACCGTAGCACGGCTTGCAATAGAAGGCATAAAACCACGTTTCCATTCTTTTATCGATTCTATTTCTGAGAACATTTCCTCAGTCTCAGGTAATTGAAATTTTCCTTTTAATAAATGGGCTAACCAAACTGATGAAAGATGCGCTGTTAACGAATTAGAAAAAGTAGCCGCTCTGCCAATAAAAGCCATATCAGGTAAATCAGGATGAAGAATATGTCGATAAAGATATGCCCCATCCTTTTCTAGTGATTTTTGAAAGCTTTCAGGTAAAAACTGATCATTTGCTTTATAACCTGTTCCTAAAATCAACACATCACATTCGATACTTTGACCATTATCAAGAACCACTGCATTTTCTGTAAATTCTTTAATACTCGTTTTTTGGTTTTTTATTTTACCTTGGCGCATTAATTGAAAAACTTCCTTTCGAGGTAAAAAATCCAAATTAAAGATATCAATCTCAATGGCCTGATCAGCAATAACATTACAGTCCTTAAGGGAATATTGAAATTTAATAATACTCTCAGTCAATCGCCAAAAACCATAAATTAACCATTTGAAATATTTATGAACCCACTTCGTCCATTTAAAAGGTCGTTGATATAAAGGTAAAAACTGAGCGACAAAACGGGTTAAATATATCCGACGGACATCTAAAAAACCAAGAATATCCATTGGAATGGGCCAATGAGCTTTACGGTAAACCAATGTTACTTCATGAGCAAATTTAGTAACCTCGCCGGCGACATCTAAAGCACTCTTACCAAAACCGAGCACAACTACTTTTTTGCCCGTAACTTGTTTAGGAGCTCGATATTGTTTGGTATGTATTACTTGTCCTTTGAAACGTTCTTGCCCTGGAAACACAGGCATATAAGGGTCAAAATAAATACCCGTTGTAATCACTATATAATCAAATGTCTTTTTTACCTCTTCAGAAGTTTCTTGATTAATGTAATACATGACCCATCCACTAGGATGCTTTCGTTCTAATCTTGTAATACTTGAATGAAATTGTATTTTGTCAAAAACGTTAAAGTCTTTAGCATAATTCTCCAGATAAGCTTGCAACTCCTCCCCACTGGGTAAGCGGGGATAACTATCAGGAAAGGGATAATCTGGAACTTCATACAAAGATTTAGGCGTTTGCAAACCAAACGTATGATACCCCTCTGTCCAGACCCCCCCTACTTGACTACCTTGCTCAAATATTTCACAATCAAAACCTGCCTGACTTAATAGTCTGCCAGCTCCTATACCTGAAACACCCGCACCAACAATACCAATTTTCATAATAACTCCCTGACCTCTCAAACTTACCTTTTACGTAATAATCAAAACATTTTTTCAGTTTTTTATCGATAAAAATAAATATTTCTTAAGTAAAGAACACATAGCACTATAAAAAATCATGAAAAAAACTAGACCGACATTGTTCAAGGTTAGCGCTCCTCTTTCACACCAACTATTTAGTAAATAAAAAAATCACATCTTCATAATTTCACATCGATAACCATTATGGCGAGATAGATATCACCCGAAATTCGAACAATAACCGCTATTTGACTCGTTCAACAGATAATGGGGGGTTACAAGGGTATGGCCAAGATTCTTTAGCTGATCTAAAGCAGTACTGAAAATCAATTTCACCCTTCAAAAAACAATCATTATAGAGGTGGAATCCCAAATTTTGATCCCAGTTTTCAATAATCAGACAAATGAACTGTTGTTAAGATTAAGCGTCCAAATTTTATGTGTGTGAGCACCATCCATAGTATTCTTCCCCCCACGGTGTAAGGGTGCGGCTCTAGCCATGACAGCCACGCACAAGAAATTGTGTATTTAATTTGTTTGTTTCCTTCCGTATTGAGTGCACCCTTTCGGTCGCCATAACTTCAACTAAAAATGCATACCCAACTAATCTCAGAATACGCCTTCAAAACGACCTATAAATTAAACTTGCGGTATTCAACCCTGAAAAACAAAAACAGCGATTTTCATATTTCTTGTGTTCCCAACGCATCGATCAAGAACTAAATTATCTAGAATGTGCGCCAGATGCTCGTGCCTCGCGCCGGTTATGTTGGCGTTATGTGTTTTAAAAAAAATAATTTCATTTTTGACCTAGTGAATTAGAATGTGTAGAGTTCAACATTTCACCCATTAATTAGAGAATATATTATGAGTAAAGGTACAGTAAAGTGGTTCGATGCAGGTAAAGGTTTTGGTTTTATTACTCCAGAAGATGGTGGTAAAGATCTTTTCGTTCATCATTCAGAAATTCAAAGTGGTGGAGATTATGCATCTCTTAATGACGGCCAAGCGGTAGAATATGAAGTAGGCCAAGGTCAGAAAGGCCCTTGTGCTAACAAAGTTGTAGCAATTTAGTAAAAAACACATAACAACTCGCTTAACTTAACCGGCGCATAAAACGCACCGATCAAGTTAGCTCAAATGTTATAGAGCGACCTAAAGTCCGCTGACGCCCGAAGCAAACATACGCCACGTTTCCGAATTCGGTAGCCCTTGTTCCATTAACAAGGAAATGCCACTTTGTTGCTGATTCCGTCTATTCCCTTGGTGGGTATTGCTAGTTAACTAAAGTGATTTTTGCGCTATTTTGACTCACAAAATAAAGGCCATCGAAAAAAAACTCGATGGCCATCCCGTGCTTAATTACCTAAAACATTGGCTGTGGATTTCTTAGCTGCCTTTGCAGCTTTCTTCTCTTTTGCCGTTAAAAGCGGTTTCTTTTTAGTATTCTTTTTACTGTCTCGTCCTTTACTCATGATACTCTCCTGTTGAGGTCACCTCTTAAACCTAAAGTCAGTTTGAGCCAACCTATGGACTGTGATAACGCAACGACCTTCATTTAAGCGGCCAAGTCAATGCGTAGCAATGTCAGTATGGCCCTATGGGCTATCAAATGATAGGATTAGCTGCTCGTTATGCGCAATAATGTCTATCATTGGCACATACTATACATATCACGAAGATTCAAAGTATTACATGTTGCCCTATAACAAGGCGTTCAGTTTGACGCCAAAAAGCGGTGCAAATTAACTTAATGTTAGGAACTCGAGCTACCCAGTCTATGGAAAAATTAGTTGTACTCGTTGATGTGCAGAATATTTATTACACGACAAAGCAATCTTATGATTGTCATTTTGATTACAATAAGTTTTGGGTGAAAGCCACTTCAAATAGGAAGGTAATAAAAGCGATTGCTTACGCCATAGAGCGCGATGATGAAAAACAAAGACAGTTTCAAAATATACTTAGAGCGATCGGTTTTGAGGTAAAACTTAAGCCATTTATCCAAAGGGTTGATGGGTCAGCAAAAGGCGATTGGGATGTCGGCATAACTCTCGACGCTATAGAGTACGCCAAAGATGCAGATGTGGTTGTGTTAGCATCAGGTGATGGGGATTTTGAGTTGCTGGTTGAGAAAATCCGTAACGATTTAAATGCGATAGTAGAGGTCTATGGTGTACCTAAGTTTACATCTACTTCACTAATTAGTTCAGCATCAAAATACATTCCAATTAATAAGAATCTTTTATTAAATACTTCGAAAAGATAATCAAAAATTCCTAACAAGCGCATACAACCGGATCAAAATGTTTGCTGATGCGGTACGTTAGTCTCGCAGATTAACACCATTCACGGGTAACTGCCTCAAATGTGTTAGATTTACTATGCTGATGCTTCTGAGACTTACTGACAACCGCTGGACCACCTTGGCCAGCTGTTTTTTAGCCTCATCTCGACGATCTCGAGCGTCTTTTAAGCAAATGACAGGATAAACACCCATGATACGGGTAACTTTAAACGCCACAAATCGTTTCACATTAGCCGAGTGTTTCTTTATCATACCAACAACTCTCCGCTAAAACATACAAACAGAAAGGTCAGCGCTATGACCGAGGTCATTTAGTTCCGGCTAATCATTTGGATTACTCAAAAGCAGCTATCAGACAATCCAATTTCATGACCAATATTCTGCCACAGGCAGCTAGTATTGAATCGTGATGCTTGGCTACTGACTGAGGAAATGACCGAATGTTATTGTGATATTAATGAACTGCTGATTATTGGTGTTCTATGGGACAATAATCCAAAGGATGATTTTTTTACCGAAGCTCATGGAATTAAAACACCTGATTTATTTTGGAAAGTGATTATTCATAATGACGGAGCCCTTGCGTGGATGATTCCAAATAGCGCTGATGCTAAAAAGAATAGACTTGATGATTACATTGTAACCATTCAAGCATTAGAATTAGTGACTGGTGAATCAATACCTGTTAATGAATATCTCAAACATGAAAAGCCGGAGTATTCTTGGATGATTCCTCGAGGGTGTAATGAAAACTGATTTATATAAAACAATCGCTCATGCGCTTTGTGCAAGTGTCGATACGGTTATAGCTATGTATCTAGTCGTGATGTCTCCGTAGTTAGTATTTTGGTTACGATGTACCAAACCATCCCAATAAGTATAGCAATCGATGCGTATTTTGTAGTCTCTGGATCATCCCTCCAGTTATTATAGGCTGCTACAACTCCACCCCAAAACAAAAGGGATGATAAGACAGTATGCATTTTGAGCATATTACTGGTTAATTGTAGTGTTGATTTACTATTGAGTACTTGCCCTTCTGATAGCCCTGTAATGGGCGCACCGCAGTTAGGACATGAGGCTACTTTAGTAGAAACCTCTTTCTTGCAATCTGAACATATCATTAACCCCATCTTGGTCGCCTCTTGTTAGCTCGCATTGATAGGTCAATTTATCACATGGCTTCTTGATTGGTCTATGTGATCTTTCAGATGAGAGCACGAGGTAAAACGGAGCGGTTTGCTGTTCAAGATAATAATTGACTAATTAAATACCGGCGATAATACGCAGCACAAACAAAACTTACCAGAATCGGGGAAATAGATTTTTGAACAGCCTCCAACTAAGAT
>Ga0209775_1000634_pt1 | contig 18733 bp, 18 predicted proteins | sample SaaInlV_135m_DNA_FD_184661 | JGI IMG/M metagenome (GOLD analysis project Ga0209775, IMG submission 184661) | Marine microbial communities from expanding oxygen minimum zones in the Saanich Inlet - SI072_LV_135m_DNA (SPAdes) (version 2) | ecosystem: Environmental > Aquatic > Marine > Intertidal... | reverse complement strand
AGATACATAAAAACAAACATCAGCCCTACATAAAACAGATATCTCATTTTATCTACTCTTCCATCTCTTTATTATGTTTCATGCTCAACCTTACTTAAATAATTTTCTATAACTCTCTTCATCATTGTGATCTTTTTTTACTAATTAAATTTTAACACAGAGTGCCGACACACCTTGTCATAGAGTATAAAGTATAAAAAATAGTGTCGAACTTATGACTAACTTATGACTAACTAATGCAGATTAACTTTACAGGCATATAGTGTCTCCCTATTAGTATATGATCCTCTCATAATTTTTAACTGAGCGGAGAGTAATCTAAATATGTTACTAAGCAGAAGTAGTCGAGAGTGTATCGCCAAACAAGAAGATGGTCTATTTGTAAATGAAAAAGCATTAACTGTACAGTGGTACGGAAAGCGTATAGAGTTTACTCTAACCGAGTTTACCATCATTAAGATCCTATCATCCCAGCGAGGTCGTGTCCGCACCTATAGTGAGCTAATGGATGCCACACGCCAGCGAATGGTTGAAGTAAACACTATTGTTGGACATATTAGGAGAGTGCGAAATAAATTTAAGAGCTTGGACTCCGATTTCTGCGCACTTGAAAATGTACACAGCATTGGCTACCGCTGGCGTGAATGATTGCGCCTATTGAGGCTGTTTCTGGTTAAAATATTAAAGTAGTTCTTAACTATGCTTTACTGAAAATAAATTTGGAGTAATAAAAATGTATACTGAAAATGATTTGAAGGATGGTATCAGGCAGGGAATTTTCACAAAAAAAGCCGTTTTAAAATTTCAGAAATATATTACTTCACGGGGAGATTATTCTGAAGTAGATAAAGAAGGGTTTCATTTTATAGCTGGCTTTAATGATGTTTTTGTTGCCAGCGCCTCTATTTTATTACTATTTTCTATATTGGTAGCAGCTATGCCATTTGGTGATGCAGTACCAATCACTCTATTCACTATATCAGCATGGGGTTTAGCTGAATTGTTTCTGCGTAAAAGCGAATTAGCACTCACCTCAATTGTATTAGTAGGTTCCTTTGTAGGAGGTATGTTTTTTAGTGGTATTTTTTGGGTGCATGGACACTTACATACCCACCCACCACTCATAGCAATGCTTGTTGCTACTGTAGTTGCTATGTTATCAACGTGGATTCATTGGAAACGATTTCATATCCCTATAACCCTTGCGTGTGGAGTGCTACCTCCGTTTCTTTTACTACTATATTTGCCTTTTTATTTTTCACAAGGCTTAACTGTATATGATGATAACTGGTTTCTTATATTAGTATTTATGATGGGGGTTACAGTATTTACCTGGGCAATGTGGTGGGATATCTCTGATTTAGAGCGTGGAACTGAACGATCTGATATTGCTTTTTGGTTACACCTTATCGCTGCACCAATGGTTGTGCATCCGCTATTTTATAGTTTGGGTATGTTTGATGAAGAGAGTAGTCTTATGATCTTAGCAATTGCAATAACTTATTACTTATTTATTATTCTTGTTTCATTAATAATTGATCGTAGAGCATTTATGTTGTCATCGCTTATATATCTGTTAACACTATTCTCTGCTGTACTGAAAAGCTATGGCGTAATCTATGACAGTCTTGCTCTCGCTGGAATTATTTTTGCTTCTGCATTATTGATATTATCAACTTACTGGCATCAAAGTCGCCTCAAAATAATGGAGAAAATGCCAGTTTGGATACAAAATCGTGTACCAAAATTTAGCTCTTAATATGTTCTGTAGAACTTATCATAACTGATCGCACATCTTCACAACATAATTATAAGCATCTTATTTTTAACAGGATGATGTATTATCTCTTAGCTCACATAATAAAAGATAAATCAAATGGAGATTCAGATAATATCATCCTGAAATAAGCAGCCGTAAAACTACACATCAACATACTATATCACTAACTAAAAGTATCTTCATATAGACCACTAAGATCCTGATTAGAAGCAACAGCCGGCACCAGTACAGCTCTACTCAAACTACGCTTATTATCAAGTAGCTGATGAAGATTGCGATCAAATCCCCACCAAGTAGACTTTTTAAAAGGTCTAACTAGCGTCGCATCCAAATCAGCCAATTTTTCAAGATCTGGAATATAATCCCCATACTGATTGTAACTATTTATTTCCACTGACGGTATTTTTGGTAATGCATCGAACATTGCTGATACCGGATCATCTCCTTTCGCTTCAGCTTCCACTGCTATCATGTTCAATCTCTCAATATCAGTCTTCATTTTGTCAACTCCCAAACTAGTTAATATCATTAAATGCCTATAGTTTAACGCCTCAATATTTTACTGTTTCTGCTTCATTACTAAGACTTTCCTCTAAAGTAACTATTCAAATAAGCCGTAAAAACAGATCGGTGATCTTTTCTTTAAATGTGAGTTTTTTAGATTTTCCAATGCCAGATTTAAGCCCTCCATTGTGTCGTAAATCGATTGATCGACTACTGATCTTTCTTCAACTATTCCTTGTCAATAATCTAATTTTTTCTGGGGTCATCACTTTCTCATAATAAATTTTATCACTCGTGCCTGCATCACAGAGTTAGGTTATTAGTAGATCTTAGATAGATAAATTCATAGATACTTACGCTACTATATAATGGACAGAGCCAAAAAATAGAGTTACGCTCGTTCCCACGCTCCTGCGTGGTAATGAATACATATTTTCAATAATAAGTTAGATACGCATTCCCACGCAGGAGCATGGGAACGAGAAAATTATATCCACTGTAAACATCTTATATTAAAAGGGTATCAGCCTAAAACTATTGAGGCGTATAGTCGTGCTATTTAAGGTCTAGATTAGTGGTAAACATAAGACCACTTATCTAGATCTGCCCCCATCTTTTATTATTAGGTTTTGTATTTTTCGTCATAACCAAGGTTCCGGCGCATTTCATTCAGATGTTCTGTATCTTTATTTACTATCTTCAGAGCTTCTTGAAGCTCATTCTCTAGGTTTTGCGTATCGTAGCCTAGTTTTCGGCGATCATTTATCCTTTTTTGAATTTTTCTAGTTAACTGAGCTTTTCTAAATCGCTCGGTTAGTGGTCGAAATGGTGCCGATATAAGCATCCACAATAATGCTGGTACAAGTATGGCGACTATGGACCATCCAATTACTTTTAATGATACGAGCAGAACTGAGCCAAGCGCACCAGTGAGCAGCAACACTAATAGTAAAATAACTAAGGAAATTACGAACGCACCCATATTATTCAAAACCTAACAGTTAGTATAAGGCATTAACACCTTAAAGTTAGTTATTCTAGCACATAAAGCCTTGTCCAATATGAAATGAGTCTGAACGAGGAGTGCATTTCCAATATGAAATGAGCCTCAAACTGTCTAAATTGTTCATAATCACCAAATGAGAATGATTATGACAATAGAAGATTTAAAAACGATCGATGAGCTTGAGGCTTTTCTTGAAGGTAGCCAGCCCATAGCTTTTTCGGTTTTGGGTAACAAAAATGAACGCTACAACTTCATTAGGAAAGAACTCGTAAAGTTCCGCTACCTAATGCTGACTAAAAAAGAGAAAGGGAGTGTCATTCATTATCTGTTAAAAATGACGGGCTATTCTCGTCAACAGCTCACTCGACTTATTCGGCAATACGCTAAAACAGGTGCAATCAACTGGACTCCATCTCGAAGCAATGGGTTCGCCAAAAAATATACGGATCAAGATATTTTGCAACTGGCGAAAACAGACAAACTGCATGATACACTATGCGGGCATGCGGTTAAAAAGCTCTGCGAGCGCGCTTATAATCTCTTTGACGACACGGACTATCAGAACCTATCTAGCATATCAGTGTCTCATTTGTACAACCTCAGAGACTCTAAACGTTACAAGCGTCATCGCCGAAACTTCACTAAAACACAATCACGACAAGTTGCTATTGGTGAACGCAGAAAGTAAAAACGCATCCGTTGTGAGAAAGCTCTTTGGGTATATACATATCCCACAAAAATGGGCTTCTGAGATCAACATTTTCAATCGATCCTTTCTCAATCCATACCTCAACTACCATAGACCATGCTTCTTTCCTGAAATAACTATCAATGATAAAGGCAAACAGCAAAAGATCTACCTCTATAAAAACATGATGACTCCCTACGAGAAATTAAAATCACTGCCAGATGTGAAAATGTACTTAAAGCCAGAAATTAGTTTTGAGGTATTGGATAAATATGCTGCTAAAATGAGCGATAATGAAGCTGCTGAACAACTGCAAAAAGCACGACATAAGCTATTTGATTTAATTTTTAAATCAGATAAAACCGCTTGAGCAATTTAAACGATTTCAGACTCATTTGTTAATTGGAAAATACTCTGATACAAATTCAACCACATCTTGATCATGCGGGTTGAGGTCTATCTCTTTCTCGCTTGGAGGAACTTTTACGCATACTTAATTATCTCCTTGTATAATGCATCTATCTCCCCTACTGACTTGGGATCTTTTTTAGTTAATTCGTTGACTGTCTGTCCCTCTGCTGATGACCTGCGATAAGCTACTCTATATCCTAAATGTGGCTCGATCAGCCTTAGGTTAGTTAGATTTCAAGACCTGCCCCTTTTCTTTACTATAAAAAAGCTTGACATGACCTACAATATAATTACAATATAGAAATTAAAGAGCTGTCATTTTTATGGGATAAGGTTAAGAATCGAAAGAATCAGAATAAACATAATGTCAGTTTTGAAGAGGCACAAACAGTGTTTTATGATGAGCAGGCACGACTAATCTATGATCCAGATCATCCTGAAAGTTAAGATCGTTTTATATTAATGGAATACAGTTAAAGTTTAAATATGCTGCTTGTTTCGTATTGCGAGATAGAGGGTAATATAATACGGATTATATCAGCAAGAAAAGCCGCGAATAGAGAGCAGCAACAATATAGAGGATACTACCATGCGTGAACAATACGATTTTTTAAACTCAGTTCAAAATCCATATACTAAGCGTTTAAAAAAGCAGGTTACGATACGATTAGATGATGATGTGATTGATTACTTTAAAAATATGTCAGATAGTAAAGAGATGCCGTATCAGACTCTTATTAACTTATATCTTAAAGACTGTGTGCAGAGTCATAGAGAGTTGAAAACAAGCTGGGGATAACACAAAAGGGGACTACTAATAATTAGGGATACTGTAAGCAATGGGTATACATATAAATACGAGCGTGGTAGTCATAAAGATAGAAGCTGTCGACAGGATAGTTCTGAATAGAGCCAAGAACCCTCCCTCACTATTACAAAGACTACTTCATCCACTCAAGTACAGAAATATGTACAATCTAATAAACAAAGGTGTGGAAGAGGGTTGGCTATACAAAGACAGGCATTTGTTAGCATACGATTGCGGCTTTAGTGATAGTGATCTTGATGAAATTTTAATTGATAACGGTTTAATACATTTCGATGAAAACGGCAAATCTATAGATATGGCAGTAGTTGATGATCTATGCGAAATGTACCGAACATGTGATTGGATATCTGTTGGATGCACAGAGTCTCCTTACAATAATAAGCGTCAAGCAGATAAGCTTGGGTATAAGAGGGATGGGGTCATATACTGCTGGAGAAGTGATGTGGAATTTGATGCAGAGATTGCTACAGATTCTATGCATCAAAAATGGAAAAATTATTGTCTAAAGGAAAATAAAGGTGTTTTCTTTTCTGAAGATCCTGAGGGTGATTTCCTATCACTCCCTGTAAACTCAGAGAGAGATAAAATTTGCAAAGAGAGATGGGGCAGCAATAAAATAAATGCTTAAGCATTTAGATCTAGCCAAATTAACATTTCTGTCTGGCGACAATCACCCTTATTGCTTGCGACCTATGTACCTCACATCACTAACTAAAAGTATCTTCATATAGACCACTAAGATCCTGATTAGAAGCAACAGCCGGCACCAGTACAGCTCTACTCAAACTACGCTTATTATCAAGCAGCTGATGAAGATTACGATCAAAACTATGCTCTGGGTTATCTGGGTAGATTGCGAGAGGCAGATAAACATGAACATCTCTCTTCTGACCGATACGATATGCGCGATCTGTACACTGATCCTCCACCGCTGGATTCCACCACCTTGTAAGATGTATCACATGATTAGCTGCGGTAATTGTTAGACCCACACCAGCAGCCTTTGGGGAGAGAATCATCAGATCGAATTGCCCATCTCCATCCCCATCTTGAAATCCATCAACTAGCAGCTTACGCTTAACACCACTCACTTTCCCATTAATCTTGCGTGGAGGGATAGGAAGGTTATAACGCTGTTGAAGATAAGGAATCAATAGCTCTTGTACTGCTCTGGACTCAACGAAGATCAGAGCCTTCTCTCCTTTGCTTGCAATCTCATCAAGAATATTCATTGTGAGCAAGAGTCGTGCTGAGTGCTTGATATCTTGATCAGTAAGACCTTCCACACCAACCGGTGCACCTAACAAGGATATAGACCGCATAGACTGAAGCGCTTCCAGCATCTTCATTTTATTTTCACTAAGACCTGAAGCAGACTTAATTATCTCTCTGTAAGCTTCTGCCTGAATATCAGACATCATGAATTCATAAGTATGTTCATATTTTTTCGGAATATCACTCAAGCTCCCCTCTTTCATCCGTCTAAGCATAATTGGGGGACTCCCACCCTCAAGCACTTTACTAGATAGCTCTACAATCGCATCTTGGCACTCTTCAGTGCCTCCCTCATAGCGCTTATGGAAATCACTTAATGAGCCAAGATACCCAGGGGATGCCGTATCAAGGATAGACCAGAGATCCTGCAATCGATTCTCTACAGGAGTTCCAGTGAGGGCAAGCATGAACTCTGAGTCTATGGATTTTGCCATCTCTGTGACCCGAGATGTTGGATTTTTGATCTTCTGAACTTCATCAAAAACAATTACCCCCCACTCTACTCCAATAAACATATTGATCTTGTCACGCATCGTTTCGTAAGTAGTCAGCACCCAGTCAGCCTCTGTCAGGAGTTTGATTTGGTCACGATGCGATAACCGTGAGGCTTTCTTGATTCCAGAGCCGAACATTTTGTAAAGGATGCCCAAGCCATCACCATCAAGATGATCTTCAGCCTCATCCTCCCAATTACGCAGTAAACCAGTAGGTGCTACGATCAGAAATGGTTTTCTCTTTACAACATATTCTTTATGCTGCTCTTGTATCCACGCAAGAAAAGCCAGAGTTTGGATTGTTTTCCCAAGCCCCATATCATCTGCAAGCAAAGCCCCCTGATGACCCACAATCCAATGACTTTGAAGCCATGCCAGACCTTCGTACTGATGGGTATAAAGCTCTTTATTGATGAGAGCAGGGACACCTCTAAACGCCCCTGAAACCTCTTTAACTTCCGGGGCATACCCCAACTCTTCAAGATTGTCGATGATGATAGGAACAAGATTTTCAAGCGCATGTTCTTTCTCTTGTTCAGAGGGAGCCTCCGTGCTTTCACCCTTATCCGTCTTCTTGGTTTTACCAAGAGATCTAAGCTTCTCGATATTCTCATCAGAGGCAGTGATTGTTTGACCATTGAAACTTACCTCTACTTGCCCTGATTCATGAGCAGCTTCGAGTGCCCCAATCAAATCTGCAATCTGTTTAACTTCAACCTGAACCACACCACCTTGTAGCGGGATATTGAGTTCCTGATCTTCTGGCGGTAACCATTGATTATCAGCACCCTTAGCGACATACGCACATAATTTTGGATGCCACTCACCAAGACCTGCAACACGACTACTAATGTACTCCTGCGTTTCTTCAAAGACCAACTCAATTTCCTCATCACTTAGCTCATCGCCAAGATGATCTTTGAAGATACCCCGAGGATTATCGAGCAACCCCCTACGTTCCTGAATACTCTTATCTTGATACTCTCTGACTACCGAGAGTGCCTTCTGAGCAGACTTACCAAGAATTACATACCAATTTCCTGAAACTGTGTAACGGGGGTTTGCATCTTGATAGGTATGGAACTTGGACTCAAATTCACGCTGCTTTTCTGGTGGAAGCGGCTCACTAGGCTCTGGCTCTTCCATTCGGTCAGGATCAATTTTATTTCGTGATAACAGAACAGGGTTAATCTGATGTTCAGCACTATAATCCAGAGAGAACGTGTCACTTCTAACGATCGTCATCGTCTTCAGCTGGTCATCAACGATGGCGTCTTCAGGAAGCAATTCCTTCAAATCCGCCCATTGCTCAAATCTCCCATCAAGATCACCTGGAGCGATCTGATTAAAACACTCCACCCCTTCCAATAAACTGTAAATTGGGTCAAGCAAGGTAAAGGTTTCACTTCCTCTCTTTATGAATACACCTCGCCGTATGAACCTTGGGATCTTCCGTCCATCTGTGTTGAGGAGAGAGACAGAAAAACTAGAACCACGCGCAGAAAGAATACCGTCAGACTTTAGCTCCATCCTATAAGGAGCCGGCTCAGGCAGCCCCAATCTCTGCAATCCAACTGTATCCAAATCCGCAATTGACTCATGATGAACAAGCAGACGATTCTCATTATTAAACTCAGCTTTTTCTTCTTCATAGAGGCTGATCAGATACTGAACCGACCCTACACCACTGGATGTAGTAACAGCGTGTAATCCCCATTGATCAATATGAACAAGGGCACTGTCAACACCTTCCAACCAAAATACGACATACTCATTATCGTAAGAGAATTTAACCCTAGCTTTGCTCATCATAATATTCCGCCTGTATCTATATTTTTTCCACGCCTCAACTTAGAAGTATCTATACGGTCGCTTCTATACTTAACGCGCGGCTTATTGTGATTGGTGTGTTTTGCCTTCAAACGATATTCCCTGTCATTTACACGGCGACCCGTTTTATCTGTAAGATACTCAGACAGCTTCTTCTGCCAAGAGTAATGATCTGACCCATGATGCCCTCCAGTAAAATCAGCATTCATCATAAGCGTCTGCTTCGATTGATACGCCTTCTTATAAGGTGCAGGCGCAGTACCCTGTTCCACCCGAGATCTTGACCAAACCCTAAAACTTCCATCGAAATTCCAATCAGTCACGACACTTCCACCTATCTTCATAACCAATGCTGCCTGATTTGGCTTCACGCCTTTGGTATGATCGAACTTCCCATAGTTCTCTGGGGCGAGGCTCAACATCTCTATAGCCTTTTTATCCATACGGTGTCCAAGTACGACCCATGCTTGATCAATGTGTCCTTTATCAAGATAAGCCTTCCAAAAAGCTTCTCTATATTTCCAGTGCCGTTTAATATCTTCATCAAACTCTGCAACATAGCTAAACAGACGAAAGAAATCCTCAAGAGCATCTTCTACTAGCCAGCCTAGAATCACACTTCGAGCCTCATCACTGACCCCATTCCATTGTCCGTCAATATTGATTCGAGGGTCACCATAACGCTCAACCAAGAACTCTTTGATGTTGTCTCTAACCTCGTCATGAGGAGAGGTCTCTGCAAATGGGGTCAATAGACTCTCTATTAAACTATGACGAAGATAGTTGTAGCGTCCTTCCACTCCAAAATTTAATACCATCACTGCTTGTATAAGATGGTTACTCTCGTTGGGGTTCATGCTCAAAGAGCTTCTAACCCTTTTGATCCCTTGTTTTACTACAGCATCAAAAAACTTTGTCTGCTCCAACTCGATATCACTAGGGAATTCCAGAGCATCAATTCGGTTATAAATGGAGCCATTCGCACCCACAAATGCATTCCAAACGACATCTACGCCAGACATAGAAAACAGATGGAATTCTTCATTGATCGCTAGATACTGTTCACAACGGTAGCTTGTACACTCTCCAGAGATCAGTTGTTTTGCAAACTCGTAGTAATGCCTATATTGATTCAGATCTGGATACTCTGTAATCAATCTATGTAACAGGCTATTGACCACACTATTAAGCGGTTTGAGACGCACTCTTTGAAAATAAGCATCTTTAAATCCTGTTAGAGTTTCCAATCGAACCGCCCCGTCTGGGGCAACACCACCATCAAAAATAAGATATGGGATGTGCCGAATATATTTTGTCTTAAGTCCATTCAGATGTTGGTGACTGTGAAAATAACTGAGTATCTCCTTCTGTGATTCAGCTAAAGAGTAGATAGATGGCTCAACAACAGAAACATCCCCAAGGAGTTTGCTAATCTCCTTTCTAGTTGATGCTATTGTATGCGGCAGAAACTCACCTTGAATAGAAGGAAGCTCTCTCCTCTTGCTCAACGCTTCTCTAAGAGTGCCGTTACTCATTAACCGGCACCCCGATCTTCTTTAGCTGATTAATGATCTCTATGGGAATCATTGGCGTGGACATGATAAAGCGCAGATCTACTCTACGATTATCATCATGCTGCATATTGCCTTTTATATTCGTAAATGGGCGAGATGCACCATATCCTGAAATAGAGAATACTGGCTCTTGATCACGGTTAAACAAAGTTCTTAACTCTTTAGTTCCATTAAGCAAATCATCGTAGACTGTAAACGAGTGTCTGGAAGAGACTTCCATTGATCTTTGATTACTACTGAAATCATCAGGAGCCACATGTCCTTCAATCAAAATTATTTTCAAGGATCCATAAGTCCTTGGATTGCACTCAGATCTATCTGCACTACCTGTGTAGCAAGGCAATACCTGCATCAGCATCTCTCCTACCTTTCTTACCTCTTCACGTACCTTGTTATCAAAAAAACCCGTAAATTGATAATTAGACTTGTAGCTCCCCCCCGCAACACCATCACTCTCTATCGAAACATCCTGCATAAAACGTATCCCAGGAATTCTCATGATTGCAGTGCGTTCATCAAAACTTACAGTCACCCCTTTTTCTCTAGCAACCTCACTTAAGCTACTTAGCAACTCCTTCTTACTTGAGGTGTGAAGCTGCTCTAGGTATTCAACCAAGTACTCTTTGACCCATTCAAGATCTTTAATAATTTCGCTCAACTCTTCAGCACTCATATCCCCAAAAAGCTCTAAGCTCTTTTTCAGTGTAATGATCTCTTTTTTGAATCGCACTATCTCCTCGTCACGTATGGAAACTATACTCTCCAGCACCTCAATTTTTGCTTGTAGGATATTTTGATCTTTTTTAAGCGCAGCAATCCGTATCAAATGTTGATAGAGAAGTTTTTTGATCTCTCTGTTCTCTCGCTCAAGCACAAGATTAGCATCTTTAAGGACTCTATGATCAGTCACAAGAGTTTCATGCTTGCTCATTAACTCACCAAAGTCCTTTTTTAGTTTATCAGATTTTTCAGACAAATCCTTATAACTATTAGCTATGAGATGATACCTCTCCTCCCAGTAGATCTTTTCTTTCTCTGCCTCATCTAGCTTCCATTCAGGTACCATTGGTTCGTTCTGATTAGAGTTATAAGTAAGAATAAATCCGATCAACAAAATGATAAAGATATAGAGCAAACCCGACATAAGGTCACTGACTGAGACAAGATAGCCTGCCCCCTCATCTTCAATCAGCGAATGATCTTTGTTATCCACGGCTATGTATTCTGGTCGTCAATCGCATTACTTAGGTCACTGATAGCACCTGCAAGATCGCGCGTAATCGTTGAAGTCTGCTTTTCCAGCTCTTCGACAAAGAACTTGATATTTTGACTATAGCTCTGAGTGGCCTGATCAATCTCTCGGAATACATTTGACAGGCTTTGATCAATACCATCAAAACGTTTTTCGTACTCTGACCAAATTTGTTGCACCTTGCTGTTAGAACTATCCAGCTGCTCGACAGCGCCATATATCGCGGCGGCTGATTGAGCGATATCTGAGCTTGATTGCGCACCTTTCTCAACCACACTGTTAATAACACTAACAGCATCAGAGATTGAATCAACCGTCTCAGTCATTCTCTCCTGGACAACAAAGGTCTCGCCAATAATTGTCTGCTGTTGCTTAGTAAGCTCAGAAGATTCACTAACGAGTTGTTGTATGCTACCTGTAGACTGAGATAGCCCTTGTACTGACTTACTGAATGAACTAGACGCCGCCTCTAACTGAGAAGTCACCTTATCCATCGTCTGCTCCAGATTCGAGGACATAAAGTTAGTTGCACTAACAAAGCTATCAATCTCTTTACTCGCAGTACCGGTGATAGATTGAGCCATCTGCTCAGTGATCTCTTTAAGCATATTTTCATCGTTACCATTTTGTGTGTCGATCAGCCTATCCACTGATGACTGAATCCCAGACAATGACTCACTCATCGGTGCAGTCACATTGTTAGTGATAGCGGCACTCATCTTATCCGTAAAGAGATCAGCGAATTTAGTCAGCTCGAAAGCAAGTGGCTCACCAAACGACTCCAGCGCCTTTGTCTGTTTTTTACTCTCAGCATGTAAGAGCTGATTAACACTTTCTACAGTTACCCTCTCCAGACGCTTATCAAGCGCTGCAATCCATTCACGTCTGAGCTTGTCAAATTTATGGATCTTTGCTTTCTCTCTCCAAGAAAACAATAGAGAGGTGAATAGCCCTGCAATTGAGGTCATAAAAGAAAGCGAAGCTCCACCTAGTAAACTCTCGAGAGCCTTTTTTGTCTCTTGAGCCTCATTACTAAGTAGCGTTCCACTTGCCAAATAGATGCCCGCCACAAGTCCAATAAATGTTCCGAGAATACCAAGCCCCGTAAGAATATTTGGAAACGTGCTGTAGTAACGAAGATCTATACGGTCACCCAGTAGTGAATCACGAGTGAAGTAACTGGATACTGAATGAGTATTTAATATCTTACCCGCATCATCATCCTCAATAAGTGTTTCAGTAAATTCAGACCATGGATGAATCAAGATATCTATCTTGCTAATTTTCTCTCCATACTCCTTGTAGTAGAAAGCAAAAAACTCTTCAAGATTTAGATCCTCCTCACCTTCATCAGGTTTGATCTCACTAAACGATTTAACCGCTGAATCCATATCTTTGATACACGGGTTGATCCTATAACTAAAACGAACCCAGTTAATTAGAGCCAGCAGAAAAAGAGTGCCGACGATAAAATAAACGCCATTTTCACTTGTAATAAGCTCCGCAAATTGTTTAACCACTATTGACTCCTTGATATGTGATATACCATGTATAGTGCCAATTCATTAAGCACCATACTATTTATCATCCTATTTCCATCGATCAGAAGGGTGAAGGTATCTACTGAAGAATATTTTCACAATATAATCTAAGCAAACACATGATCATTTATGATTTATGATTGAATATAAAATTATAGCAAACCAATTTTAAGCTCTAACCAGAGTATTTGCTTATCGCCTTTTTGAGATGAACTCCTGCCTTAAAAGTTGTTACACGACGTGCTGATACCTCAACCTCTTCTCCAGTCATGGGATTACGCCCAGGACGAGGCGTTTTCTCACGCAGTTCAAAATGGCCAAAACCAGATAGCTTTACACTATCACCGCTTTCTAGATTGCTACGAATTTCCTCAAAAAAACACTCAACCAGCTCTTTAGCTTCTCGTCTACTCAACCCTAGGTCTTGCTTAATCATCTCGCATAATGATGCTTTTGTTAGGCTCACTTTTCTCTCTCCATAATACTGTCCACTATAATATTAATCTTTATCAATAACTGTACCCCTAATTCACTATAAATGATACCCCAAAAAAGTTCCTGTCAAGGAATTATATAGCCTAGTATTCTTGTATATTTTCAGATGAGAAGATATTTAAAATCCGCTTTCTATACTTATGCTAATACTACTTAACTAAAGTTATTATATATAGTTATCTATTTCTCACTAATTACATCTCTCCCGCTTTCTTCTCTTAAGTTTCAATTTAATAATTATAACTCATCCGGAATATGTTTTATTTTATTATGGCATTATATTCTTCATCTCCCCACCAAGTAGACTTTTTAAAAGGTATAACCAGCGTCGTATCCAAATCAGCTAATTTTTCAAGATCTGGAATATAATCCCCATACTGATTGTAATTCTTTATTTCCACTGACGGTATTTTTGGTAATGCATCGAACATTGCTGCTATCGGATCATCTCCTTTCGCTTCAGCTTTCGCTGCTATCATGTTCAATCTCTCAATATCAGTATTCATTTTGTCAACTCCCAAACTAGTTAATATCATTAAATGCCTATAGTTTAACGCCTCAATATTTTGCTGTTTCTGCTTCATTACTAAGACTTTCCTCAAAAGTAACTATTCAAACAAGCCGTCAAAACAGATCGGTAGATTCATAGATACTTACGCTACCCCATAATTTTATTTCTTGACCTAAACAATAAACTGCGTTACATTGTATTACATGACAGCCACAAAAACAGCAACTCTTAATCTCCGTATCGATCCGCTTGTAAAAGACGCTATCAAAGTGGCCGCCACAAAAGAACACCGCAGCGTTGCAAATCTAGTCGAGATATTGATACGCAATCACTGTAAAGAAATCGGTATACCTGTACCTGAACAACAGTCTCTTTTTGGGGATGAGCCAAATGGATGAAAAAACAATCCGTGCTTTAATAGATGCTGGCGCAATAAAGCAGATAGAGATTATCGCTAGTGGCGGTCAGTTCCATATCAAAGCCAAAACACCTAACGACCTTATTACTGCACACACGGCTAAAGGATCAGTGAAAAGTTGAAGCACACTTGACTCAGCTGCTAAGTGGGTGCGCTCGCTTGGTATAGGCAAGGCGCAACTTAATATCGCTAAGTGGGAGCCAAGGCAGCGGGGTTTGAGTTTATGAGTGCAAAGCACCGTTTATGAGTAGTGACCAATTGATTTACTATCAAACAGCCCTAAACGCCAACCGATAGACCACTTTTTTCTGCGGCACTATCTCCTCTGCCATCTCTACCATTCCTTTCACCCCTTTTGCCAACAGATACCAAGCAAAAAGTGGCCCTATTATAAAGCCGCCTGTCACTCGTAACATTAGAGTCACTGCTCCATCACCCAGTACTTTTTCAAACACCTCTTTGAGCTGCTCTTTACTAATTATCTCTCGGTAGTAAGATATCACAAATGGCCAGAGGGCGGCGGCTGTACCTACGACCACACCCCCAACAATAACCTCATAATGGCTAGCTGGATCCACCTCTATTTTATTGACCATCTGCTCGAAGTTATCTCGGGTGATATTATGTAGCTCTGCATTGTTAATACCGCTTCCGAATACTCGCTCATCTGCGGCGTAGAGTGCGGCGACCTCATCCGTTGCCATAATGGGGATATCTGGATATTTAACCAGCGCCTGCTCGATGATTTCCTCTCGCCCTGCCGCAACCGCTTTGAGTGAGACCTCTAACTGCTCACCTGTTTCTGAATCAGTAAAGATAATATCTGAGCCTGGAAAAGTCTCATCTGTATGCATCTCTGCTCGCCAGTTATCACCATCACTATTCTCCTGCTTGGTGACTAAAATCTCAAACATCTTCCCTTTAATGGTATTAACTGCCCCCTCAATAGCTGCTGGATCGGTATAGTTCTGACGAAAGCTCTCGGCAATTTCAGGAACAGTTGTACTCTCATCAAATTGTGCTGACCAGCGATAGCGTATTGCCTCTATAAATGTCTCACCTAGTGGACCTTGCAGCTTATCTATCTGACCACTTAAAAGATAAGCCATCGCAACCGCTGCAAAGATCTCACCATTCTCTCGCCTCACCTGCTCTGGCTCCATAATGATATCGCCGGTTAGAAAGGCGCTGACTCTGTTCTTTACGGTGGTGAGGTTTTCGATACTGAGCAGTTTTTTTAACAGTTCCCATTGATGAAAAAATAGCCCTTTGGTTCGGCTCATCGCCTCTTTGATATCAATCCCCTCTTTAAACTCACGCCCATCTCTCACTTGGGTAAAACCGAGCCAGAGAAGAATGCCAATAAAGTCTGTTACCAACAGCTCTGCGGGTATCATCGGTGAGATCCAAGGGAGGAGTGAAAAGAGTGAGAAGAAAAACCCAAGAATAGTTTTAAAGACCCAGAGCACCCCCACAATTGATGCCCCAATAATACCAAAATATTTCCAGACCTCACTCGGCTCTTTTAACTGCTGATCTCTACCCAGCGTATGGTTAGCAATTTCAAACGCCATCCACGCCTCTAGTGCCATCGATATATAGACCCCCACCCCGAGCTTACCTGGCAGCCCTGCGAGCACCGCATTGATGATCGCTACTTGAGTGATGACGGCATAGATGTCACGATCCAGTTTATCGCTTGGAGTGAGAATTGCAGCAAGGAAAGGGGCGAAGAGGTAGTCTCTTACTTTAGCTGTGCCGAAGCCATAGCGGATGCGCTCCCAGTGATCTCGTATCCATTTAGTCGCCTCTGGTGTTGGGTTCTGATAGTTCTTTATCCGTTGAGAGAGTGCCTCTTTAACACTTGCAACTACCGATGCAAGTTCAGAAAGTGCTCTCTTGGTAAAGTTGTAGAGTTTTGAAAAAACTTTAATTGACCTCAACTACATGTCGGCTTGATTTATATTCAAGCAGTACTTCTGAAACTAATTCACTTAAGTGATCATTCATATCATCAAACATACTGAGTAGCTTTATCTCTCTACCCATACTCGTATAAGCCTCCTCATTGCTTAGCTCATACACAGTGTCCGCATATTTCGCTAGATCATCTAGTGCCATTTTTGAAATAATTTTTCGTTTCATCCCGTCAATATCAAATGGCGTAATCACAAACAGATGAACCATTTTACCTGCTCTCTTAAGATAGCGTGCGAGCATACAGCTAATGGTTGAGCCTGTCTTGCCGCCCAGCCCTGCGATGATGACCACCGCATCCGTACCCTCAAAAAGTTTGGTTATTGTCAGAGACTGTTGCGCGGTGTACGCGTCAATGCTCTCACGATCACCAAGAAAAACCCTGTTTTTCGTGCGGCTGCGATTGAGTGTCTGTAGATCACTGTCAAAGACGATGGCATGATAGTCGCTCTTTTTTAATAGATAATCCACACTATTGATGCCAGCACAACCGATTCCAACTAAAGTAACAGTATGGCTACTCCCCTCTGTTTTGAGATATTTCAACAGATAGTCAGGCGAGAGCTTTTTAAGCATCACGCTATTGGCAAGCGCAAGTGAAGACATAGTCGACTCATCTCTTCTATAGATGGTTGAAGTATGTCCTCGATTCAGCTGCCCATTTTCATCAATTTTCCGTATCGACTCATTCTGTTCAAATAGACTAAAAATCCACTGAATAAAGTAGATGACCAACATCATCATTCCACCACCAACCAGCATATTAGATACTGCTGCGCCCGCATCTGAAAGCACCATTGCGAAAGTGCTGCCTACAGTTATCGGAAGTATTATCTTTAACATTCTTGGATTATCCATAAAAATCTCCGTAAGATTATGCCTACTTTATTGTTCAATAATGGAATCATACCTTCATATCAGTTTCTTCTGTAGCTCTTGGCTATATTTAGACATCTTTTATTCACTTTACGCCTCCTGTTTTGATTTGAATGCTCAAATTACTGAGCGGACAGGTATCCTGACACAGGGGGCTTGAGGCTTTTCTTGAAGGTAGCCAGCCCATAGCTTTTTCGGTTTTTGGTAACAAAAATGAACGCTACAACTTCATTAGGAAAGAACTCGTAAAGTTCCGCTACCTAATGCTGACTAAAAAAAGAAAGGGAGTGTCATTCATTATCTGTTAAAAATGACGGGCTATTCTCGTCAACAGCTCACTCGACTTATTCGGCAATACGCTAAAACAGGTGCAATCAACTGGACTCCATCTCGAAGCAATGGGTTCGCCAAAAAATATACGGATCAAGATATTTTGCAACTGGCGAAAACAGACAAACTGCATGATACACTATGCGGGCATGCGGTTAAAAAGCTCTGCGAGCGCGCTTATAATCTCTTTGACGACACGGACTATCAGAACCTATCTAGCATATCAGTGTCTCATTTGTACAACCTCAGAGACTCTAAACGTTACAAGCGTCATCGCCGAAACTTCACTAAAACACAATCACGACAAGTTGCTATTGGTGAACGCAGAAAGTAAAAACGCATCCGTTGTGAGAAAGCTCTTTGGGTATATACATATCCCACAAAAATGGGCTTCTGAGATCAACATTTTCAATCGATCCTTTCTCAATCCATACCTCAACTACCATAGACCATGCTTCTTTCCTGAAATAACTATCAATGATAAAGGCAAACAGCAAAAGATCTACCTCTATAAAAACATGATGACTCCCTACGAGAAATTAAAATCACTGCCAGATGTGAAAATGTACTTAAAGCCAGAAATTAGTTTTGAGGTATTGGATAAATATGCTGCTAAAATGAGCGATAATGAAGCTGCTGAACAACTGCAAAAAGCACGACATAAGCTATTTGATTTAATTTTCAAATCAGATAAAACCGCTTGAGCAATTTAAACGATTTCAGACTCATTTGTTAATTGGAAAATACTTAAAGCAACAAAAAACCCCGTAATCGTTAGAGTTACGGGGTTTTTGATACTAGGTGAAACTAAAATTTGGTGGCCGGAGGTGGAATCGAACCACCGACACGAGGATTTTCAATCCTCTGCTCTACCGACTGAGCTATCCGGCCACTGTTTTTTCTTTTTTAAGATTAGTTGTTAAGTAATCTTGGGCGCAGATT
>Ga0209775_1000583_pt1 | contig 19823 bp, 18 predicted proteins | sample SaaInlV_135m_DNA_FD_184661 | JGI IMG/M metagenome (GOLD analysis project Ga0209775, IMG submission 184661) | Marine microbial communities from expanding oxygen minimum zones in the Saanich Inlet - SI072_LV_135m_DNA (SPAdes) (version 2) | ecosystem: Environmental > Aquatic > Marine > Intertidal... | reverse complement strand
ATCAATACATTTCGGGTGCGAAGCCAGTGGTGGATACCAACCTCATCATGATCCGTAAGAGTATTGGATCTCTTCCATAAAAATAGATATTCGTTAAAAATATACACAGCTATGTTGCTGTATATATTTACATTTGTTCAAAGTATATTACATTTTGGTATGTAAATGGACCCAGGAACGGACCCAGGAATGGACCCAGGAACAGAGAACATATCATATGCCTTGTCTAGAGCGACATAGTCTATATCGAACTTGATATAGTGTTTCAACCAGTCATAGAACGTCATATTGGAATACTTTACATTTTGACGAAACCTGTTCAACAGTTTGAGAGCGGCATATAGCGTGATACTGGATGGCATATTTTCCTTCTTACATTTATACGATGATATCGTAACCAGTGTAGTTGGATGTGGCGATTTGTCCTCCAGACGGAGTGGTACATGTAATGCACGTGATGCATTATAGTCCGTTCCTGATATGACACATACGCGCTTAAAGTTGTCGTAGGTGATATCCAACTCCTTCAGTATTTCGGGTAATACATACAACTGGGCCGTATGCGTTTTCATATTCATGTCGCGAATGATGTTATTGCAACCATATACGAACATGTCCATGTCGTCGCTCATGCACCCCCAGAAGTTTTGATGTATCACCATGGTCGCACACAATGTATCAGCTTCGCTCGGAGCGGTACAGTATGACACGTTTTCTTCGTCAAACATCTGTTTCACCAAATCAACCTTGTCACGCGTGATCACGACCGAACTGCGTCGCAGTCTATCGTATTCAATCACAAGTTTCTTCTTATCTTCATCGGGAAGAGCAATGTCCTGTAAACGATTTGTTATGTCATTGCATTCGGATGCTGCGACCTGACGCTGTTGTTTGCGATAGAACAACGTGTCCATCTTCTCGGCGGGCGGCTTGCCGTCGAACACGAACGTGGGATGGATTTCGTACTGACGCAACATCGAAACAAATGCACGCATGTTGTCTAGGAGCATACCATCCGCTTCAAACTTGTACAAATATATACTGACATCAATCGCAATGTGTTTATGTGCCAAGTCCTCTAAATGAATCTGTCGTATAGATGTGGGACACTTTTTTTTCAAGAAGGAGTTCAAGTATCGGATACCCATATACTAATGTTTATTTGGTTTTTGTTGTGGTTATACTGTCGTATATGAGGTATGTGATGGAATCAATTTTAGCACAAGATTATCCTTTGTTCAAGCTTACTCGTTTTCGGCTGTTTGCTTATTACATTACACTTACCGATGTAGGCGACGCGTCTTTCGTTTCGTTCCTTTTCGTTTCGTTCCTTTTCGCTTCTTTCTAGAGAAGGATGCTGGCCACGTCTTTCGGCGTCGTGTTCGTTTCATTCTTCTTCCTCCACTAGGAAAGTACTCACCTTTACTAAATGCATCGTTTCTTCTTTCGGTTTCGTTTTTGTCATTTGTTGATATATGTTTCAGATATTCATTCAGAGTGGGTGAGGATGTATCCACCTCTCTTACGGTACTTGGTAGTGAGCTAATGGAAATAAATGGATTATTATCTTGTAAGTCGGATTGGGTTGGACTACGCACCATTTTCGGTAGTTCTGATTTAGTATCATGGGTTACCCGAGGGTAATGAATATGTTCAGGTGGATCGTACACATTGAAACTGTTGGATCTCTCATTGGCTCCAAATCGTATGGTTTTGCCAGAGGTGAGTTGATTTTCAACGTCTCGGGTTCGTGACGTGTTTATATTATTATTTGGCCCCTTCATAGAAGAACGGCGGTTTACTATAGGTATAGGTATCCATGGCGGGTTTCCTTCTGGGTTCCATCGCGACGAATCTTGTTGTTCTCCAAATGGAGAACCCGTTGAGCGACGAACAATACTCATATACTGTATTTCTTATCTATAGTATATGCAACGATAATCCTTAGCCCAGTTCGCATACAGTCATGCGCATCGTATTGGCGACCCATTCTTCTGACTCACCATCATCCCCCAAAACAGATTCTGACGAGGATTCTGAAATGGCATTGAAACACTTTTTGGAACCGATGGCGCGAACATTCTTTCGTGTGACCGCGGCGGAATGAACTCGTGTAATCAACTGTGCAAACGCGACAGTATTCGCATCAGTCTTGCGAAACGTCATAATCCCGCCAACACCATTGTTGTTATCACACCATTCCAAGAAGTCCCCATAGTTCACGAGAAGAAGTGCAGTCAGAACATAGTACGCGAATATATTGGTATTCTCACGGTAAAGATGTGTTCGCGCAAGAACCGCTTTGGCTGATGTGCTATGTAAATCGGAATAGGTTACTCCCATAAACCGTAACACCTTGTGCATCTGGAATATGCGCCATGCGGCCTCAAACCCCAAAAGTAATTCAACTGCGTTCACAAAGGACGCCTTGTCGGCAAACTGATTGCTGAGCCGATTACCAAAACATAAATAACTACAGAAACAAGCATTGATGATTGATGCCCACGTCTCCGTATATGTTTCATACAGATTCATGTCACTCTTCACTGGGAACACGTCGCGCATCGTGGCGCGAGCCGCATCCAGATTCGGCATACCTGCGAAATCTAGTCCCAACATATGGAACGTCTCGTGGATAAACACCTTGAACCACTCCTCATTGCGAAATAGAACAATCTCCGACTCACTCACTGCTACTGATCTAGGTGATCTGGACGAACTTCTACCACTCCCTGTGTCAGTGATGGGACATGCATACGTAAAGGCTGTGTTCGCGTGCGATATACCCACTATGTCGGTCTGGCGTTCAGGAAGAGACTTGCGCAGAGGAGTGTCATATATATAGACGCATATGTTCGTCCCACATGCATCAGGTGCGTGTTTAAATGCGATATCAAGCCACAATAGCATACGCTCAAAATGCTTGGTGTAAGTGTCCACATGCGGTGCGGCCTCGGTATGGTCGGTGATGAACTTCACACATATTTTTCGTTCGCCAATTCGCGACGAGAACTGGAATAGATAGGAACTTTTTGTATGAATGTAAGCATGCACATTTCGTGGTACGGATGATAGACCCAGTGTCTTGGGGACGGGGACAGAACCAGATTGAATGGCGCGCGTTATCACATTATTGAACGCTGGACCAAGAGATCGTTTCATGCGTTGAATCGTCTTACATGAAGTAACCATGTCATCGTATATATTTCCTAGAAGCTTTGCAGTGGATTTTCGGCGTGGAACAGAAGGAAGACAATCAATTGTATCAGACGACGAAAACAGTTGTAGAATAGTCTCCGTATCGGGTGCAAATGAGGTGGGTTTCATTATTATTGCCTGTATATACTACATGCGGAACTTTTTCTATATGATTAGACCATAATGGTTATTGATTCCTATCCACCATCTGTATAATAATATATAGCCGCATTTAGCACTATATATTATATCTATTCAACGAACTTGTTTGTTTGGGTTTTATGCACTACAGTGCTTTTACATCTTTACTGGTTTTCATAATGTCTAACTAAGCATAGTTAGGCGGCAGCAGCGGCGACATCATCGCTCTTCTTGTGGAAGTGAGGGCTCATAAACTTTTGGAGGTTAAAATAACTTAGGACATCTTCAGAGGTGAGGTGAAGAAGCTTCTTAAGCTTGGCGTCAGGGTTGATTTGACGACCATTATCCTTGTCCTGAAGCTTGTGCTCCTTGACATAGGCTGTGATCTCCTTGGTCACATCAGTGCGAGCCATCTCAACGCCCTTATCCACACCGAGGAAATCGGCAAGCTCGTCACTGATGCGAGCAGCCTTCACGAATCCACTAGGGGCGCGATTACCAACCTTACGCTTCTTCTTGGCGGCTTTCTGGGATTGCTTAATAACACGAGTCCACTTCTTCTCAATAACACGATACTCAGTCTTGATAGCAGTGAGCATGCCACCTAGTTGCTGAAGCTTGGCGAAAAAGACGGCGGACACTTCCATGAGCTCGTTCTCCTCGTTCTTCTCTTCAACGACCTCTTCGTCTCCACCACCAGCGGCGACCACAACCTCATTCACGATGGGTGCGGCGACGACAGGGGCGGGAGCAGCGACCTTCTTGACAACCTTCTTAGGGGTTGCAGGGGGCTTTGCGGCGGTTGTCTTGGGGGTGGATTCCTTGGTGTTCTCAGTGGAGGGTGTTGTCATCTTCTTGGCTACCATTATAATCTACTTAGTCACTATCTTTCTAAGTAGGTTTGGAGTAATATACACAATACATATTATGTGATGCAATATGAAGCCATTCTTTATATGCTCATGTAAAACATAATGTACTATAATCAGTATTTTGACGCATTGATCAAACATATGCGACCGATTCGTAGAACCAGGGCATGCTCTCGCGCGCGCCTTGACTGACAAGGGTGAGTGCTTGTAGCGCAATGATTGCACCTAAAGCTCTATCGTCGTCGGTCACCCCAGACGTCACTAGTGACATCATCAAGAACAATGCTATCTCACGATGAATAGTCAGATCTTCTTCTTCTTCTTCTTCTCCTCCTCCTCCCATAGTAGGCGAGTTCGTCGTGCTATTGATCATCGCATGGAGCATTATTTGTATGCCGTGAAAGGGATTGGTTGGACAAATGCGCATACGCACATCAAGTGGTAGTGCGGCGCGGTACACCCATATATCATCTATTTCGCGCACAAGTCGTATCAGACTCGTTCTATTCAGGTCCATGAACCAACTCATACTAGAGTAGTGCCCATGACTGTCGATTGCGGTAAAGAGATCTCGTGCGCGCACTTCGTTGTTTGGATGAGATAACTGTGCATCTGGTTCTGGAGGCGCTTCCATGTCTATGTCCAAGCATACATTGTATATCTTCTTGGTTAGTCGTATTAGTGCACGCATGTCCGAGAAGACCTTGGTAGGAATGATTGAACGGTTGTACGGGTTTTGTACTTCAAAGGGTTTTGTACTATTGAGTTTGAGGTTGTAGAGAGAAACGAGATCGAACCCATAGACAAATCCGTCATCAGACGCATAACTCGTGAACTGATTACATCCAATATCTGACATGAGATCACCAGTAAGGAAGTCAGTATCGTTGTTGCATTTACTACGCGATAGGAACGCGGGCCCACGCAATGCGTTACATCGGCGACGCAAGTGGCCACGGTAAAGACTCTGCAATGGCGTCGCATGCGCATACATAGTGAGGTACGTATATACACGCGCCATCAGTTCATTGACAGATCCAGATATGCGTAGCTTGTGGTACCGAGCAATAGCTTTCAACTGGTCCTTCTTGTAGTTGTAAGAGAGAAACCCCGACTGATCAACGAAATCAGGCATGACAAACTCTGTGTCAGGACACCGTCTCTTCTTGGTGGCATTCTTGGAAAATATTGCCATTGTGCGTTTCTCTAGACGTTTGAAGAGCGCGGTCTTAATGCTTTTGGGACTCATTGGACTACATGGGCTAACATGCCTACTATCAACATCACATGTCTCTCTCTCGCACAACATACTCAATAATGGATTGTCATCAGGAGAGACAGATGGTATTGTGATAGGAAGGATAACAATGTTGTTTGTTATGGCCGTTGTTTGACCGTTTGATTCCATTAATAATAATGGGGAATCATCTTCTAATATAATGATGTTGTTCACCTCATCTGTAGTAGGCGGACCACCTAGATCATGAATGTTGTTCACATCGTCCGTGGTAATCAGACCACCTATGTCTAATAATGGAAACATGTTTGCACTTGTGTCTGAAATCATATTATGTGTCTAGTATACCTAAACACAATCACTCTATACATTGCTCTCGCCTACTATAATTTTTGAAACGTCGGTATTAAATGTGGGTTGTTGTCGTACGTACGTACGGTGTCCCACTGTCTCTAAAAGAATTGATTTAAAGGCAGAGCCCCTATCTAGTGTATATACCCCACGAAAGCTAAGACAAGCAAGATGAACACAATTGTTGACGGAACCACCCTATTTAACACTGACCACATTAAGTATCCTCCCATGAAGGTGCTTGCAAACGGTGGAAAGATTATGAATGTGCGTAACTCAAAGACCAATAACGCGTTACGATTCTCCACTCCCCTCATGCTCACATGGGGCGCCTCCGACTACGAAGGCAATGAAAAGTTTGAATTATCATTACAATTTCCTAACACCGATAACCAGACAGAAGCTACATCAAACTTCCTGCGCAACATGACGGCCTTTGAGAACCAAATCAAAGCAGACGCTATCACCAACAGCAAAGAATGGCTCGGCAAGGCTAAAATCAGCCCCGATGTACTTGACGCAATGTGGACACCCATGTTGAAGTATCCCAAGGACAAGGAGACTGGCGAGTTTGACCTCACACGCGACCCAGTGCTTCGCGTTAAGTTTAACCAGATTCGTAACCAATACCAATGTAATATCTATGACGAGAACTCCAGACCCCTTTGGGTGCGCGATGAGGCAGACTCCTATGACGAAAGCAATACTCCCATGAGCTACTTCAAGAAAGGCATGCAGGTCGCAACAGTCATTGAATGCGGAGGCATCTGGTTCATGGCCAATGGTAAACTAGGTGTTACTTGGAGACTCATGCAAGCAGTCACACAGAAGCCACCTGACACTGTGTTCAGTAAGTGCTTATTGTCGCTAAACTCTGAAGATAAGAAGGCTATTCAGAACGCAGTTGTTACCGACGACAACGAAGATGAATCCGCTGGAGCCAAAGCATCAGTGAGCACCGCAGTAGAGGAATCCGATGAAGAGGAGGAGGAAGAAGAGGAGGAGGTTGAAGAAGAGGAGGAAGAGGAACCAGTGCCTGAACCCGTCAAGACTATCAAGAAGAAGGTCGTGCGCGCCAAGAAGTAAGCAAAATAAAAAACAAAACTAAAAAACATGTAATCATATCATAACTAAAATAAAACATAATAAAATATAGAGTCGCCAACACGACCCTATATTTTTACTTTCATTCAACTGTAGTTGAATCACACAATAAATCTTACCGATACAAACACATCGCCGCGTTCCGTCACGTTGTACATGTCTTTTTCATGAATGCGTAGCACGCCTGCGCCATATATGCAAACGATCTGACTAGGAACCACGAATAACCTGTCATGAGGAACACGTACTATTTTTGTGGTTCCAGGAATAGTCACATCGGTCCAACTGGACTTGTCTAACAAAGCGGGTGAAAATGTGATATCCAATGATATATGCAGGTTGTTATCGTCGTCCAGCGTACATGTCCCAGTGGTGTCAGACTGCTGCTGCTGCTGTTGCAATGGGAGTGGAGACTCGCATATAACCAAAATCTCCTGTCCATCGCGGCTCTTATCGTCAAAGTATATCTCTCGATGCCACAGTGGTACAAGGTAGGTATGGCCTTCTACTTTCAGTTTATATACGTTGTCGTTGCATAGATCGTCCATAGTAGGATTGACTGTATAGATTCGGAAATCCTCAAACTTTGTCTGGATCACGCAGCGTATACGATCAATCACATCATCAGATAGATGCAATAATTCGCGATGAGCGCATAGAAATTGGTAGATTGTGATAGATGTCTCGCGATCAATGTTTTCAAACACACCGACCGATATGTTTTGGTAGTCACCCACGATCTCTAGGATTTTACGATAGAGGAGGGATGACCCATTGGTCTGATGAGGTTGACTTGGTGAAGAATCAGTATTGGTGGTCATGGCACTCTTTACGAACTGGGCCAAAATATCAAAGTAACTCGCACCCGAACTCGCATCCAAGCTCGTGTCTGAATCCGAATCCGTATCCGATACCAATTCACTGACCATCTCGTATGCCTCTGTGAGGCGATGGAACGCCGAACACGCCTCTGGAGAATTACCGTTCTTATCTGGATGACATTTTAGCGCCAAACGACGATACTGTTTTCGGATTGAAGTCGTTGTCAATGTACAGAGTAACTGATCATGCATTTCAAGAACGACGAGTGCTGTTTGTATATCCATTTGTGTCTGTGTCTGTTGTTCTGATGGGTCTGTGTCATCACGACAATACGCCATATTACATATCATGGGTACAACTATCTATATGGTAGTATCTACTTGACATGATGTACCCATATCAATGGTTGTGTGTGGTGGTGGTGGTGGTAGTGATATCATATCATCATCAATAGTACTAGTACTAGTACTAACTGACCCATGTATGACACTCATAAGTTTATACATATACAACTCCACATGATAGATAGGTCGGTAGTTGTTGTTGTATAACTTGAAGAACTCGTAGGTGTGTTCCACACACACACTAATCACATCGTCATCAATGTACTCTTTCTTTATTAATGTAGAGAGAACAGACCACATACAACGGTGCACGTTGGCGTCGTAGACGAACAGATCATAGATACATTCACGCATGTCTAGAAAGTTCACATCAACTATGCCACTAGTTACCGCATTAACGATGTTCTGAACAATCACCTCAAATACTTCAACTTGAGACTGAGACTGTATGGAGTACAATGCCTTCATATTGCTAGCCCGTTCTGTGCCCTCCATAACAATATCAGGATTACGCTTTCGTACATGCTTCTGAACCATGACACTGCGCGGTCTGTTTATAGAGATCAATTCACAACATTTGACAATACTGTCGGGAAGAAAGCATACACTTTCGGCAATGAACATATACTTCAATTGGATTGGATTCGTCATACAATTGTTCTGCATATAACTGTACATCACGTCTAGTAGGTCGTTGCTAACTACGTGCATATTCTTGCATAGTATGATCCCAGTCTTGTGAAGTGTTCCACCTACAATGTCAGTGATCTGTGCATGTATCTCATGCCACAATGTCTTAGAATTGCATCCCAATAACGACATATCAACCTCGTAATGGATATCACTGATCTTGCACACGTATTGGTGCTTCCCGTTGTTGTAGCTGACGATCGTCTTTTTCTCATATTTTAGTCCACTAGGACTGTACTTGTTGATTATAGTAAGAGCCTGCGTATACTTTCCTGTCCCTGGCGGACCATATAGGATGATATGTTTCATATCGGTTAACTGTACTGGGAACTTGTCGTACATAATCTTTAGTCGGGGATGAAAGTTATGCTTCGCGGACGTTGTTACATACTCCTCAAAATGGGTTTCAAAGAACTTCATAGAGAGAACAAATATAATACGTAGTGTCGTACCATATATCACACCAACCCTTTACATTCTTTCGTTTTGATTTATGAACAATTGATTGGTTACTATATGATTGACCATCATCAGTATAGTATAAACACAAACCGATAGTATTGTAAAGGACCTAATACTTAACCTACATAAGCAGAGATGATTGCCGCAATGAAAATACAAAGGTTTAAGGCCGATAACATTTACCTATGCAAACCTATTAAAAATAAGGTCATGTCTGGAGGATTGTTTTCACGAATTATATACTCTCAGGAATCCGACAGCATGAATGGTATATATTTGACATTTGAAATGTATGGATGTGTCACAGAGATATATCCATCGAAGTTCAAACTTCATTTTGTGTCTGGGACTGGAGGAACAAGACATGATGGAATGGAATCAGACACATCTGTGATACAAACGATATGTACAATTGAACGCAATATTCTTTCGGTTCTTGACGGGTCAGGCAAGACACCTCAGTACAAATTACGAGAACAACTCGCACAAAATAATTTCAAGTTCTTCTTGTTGTCCAATACATTGGAACACGAGAAGACGAACGGATCGAGGAAATACGTAAGTGCGGGGGCAGGCGGTTCAACCAACAATACCAACAACAAACCAATCACAACAGATACCTATACAGTTTGTACTACACCAACAAGACAATCATCGTCAATTCCAATACGATTTATATTGAAAATATCGGGTATATGGTCGACATCAACTACTTACGGAATTACATACAAGTTCTCACGAGTGACCACAAATGTATGAACATCGTCCAGTGGGTATTGTATTAGTAGAGTAAGTAATTGGTATTGATTCCTATACCATCATACTAGTTGTGAATCCATCTGTGGTGTAAAACGTCAATATTATATACATGGTCTTCAGTAAGACAATAGCGAGTAGGTTCATAGCATATATACTCATACCAGCCACCTCGTCAATCGCTTGTGTTTTTATGTACTCTTTAGTCGTGGTTGCCTTATTGATCATATATAGCGTCAATGCGATTATAATCGTCATTATGTTCATCATACCAGAGAATGACTCACTCACCTGCCCATTTGCAATGATTTCAAAATGTTTTCCCACCAAGTAGATGACACTACTGAGTATCAACATAAACACCACAAGAGGTCCAATGGTAACCAGTGTGGAAAACAATGATTTAGCAGCAACGTTCGTCGACTTTGTTAATTTCTGGATAACGTTCGATGTGAACATGAGCATCCCCGTGATAATGAAGATGTACCCAACCATTAGACCCCATAGACTGTTTCGACTGACTTCGCCTACACACCCCATAATGATAATGAATCCAGCAAACATGAACGAGGTAGTAAACGTATTAAATATTTTTCCAATGGATATAGCGGCTACATTATCCGTCGCAGTGTCTGCATTTATATTCGTATTATCCATGATATACAGTGTACACACATAAATATTATGTGATGTGAGTGTATAGCGACAACATGTACGCGACAAGTAATCATCCTATCATACCCCCGCCGTCGCCAGCGGTTAAGGGTCCCGCAACCGATTCTAACGTAGACCATTACTTCGCATCTATCTCATCCGTGGATAGAAACATAGTAAAGTATCCCAACTCAAATACATTCTCGGTTGATCTTCCACAAGAATACACGAATATACATGGTGTGAACTTACATCATTCGTTCTTTCCCAATGTGTCTATAGACTTCACATTGGATCAGAACAATGTTGATTTGGTATTTCGGCTCAAGTCAATGCACTTACCCAACTCTACAACAACAAGTAATACAGTCGCAGAAACCATGATGTATATATTCACTATGCAGGACATTACTACTAATAACTATCATCGCATTCGTATCGCCGATGGTAACTATACACATTCACAACTTCTATTGGAGGTCCAAAACCGAATGAACCAAGTAGTAACAGATGCTATCACAGAGTTCTATAGTGACGACCCGTCCACTTACCGATGGGGAGACTACACGTACGTTGCTACCAATGTTCTAACCACGGAAGGACACTCTGTGATGATCAATCCGCGATACAGCTCATACGCAGCCGCGGCAGAGGCACACAACGCCATATTTGGAACGAATATTCCTATCCCAGTAGACAACTCTCCTATACAACCTATTGAATTGAGCCGACAGACAACTGTAAATACAAGCGCCCTCAACTCTCCACCCATCCTGGTCATTCCAACGGTCGAGTGGATCACTGACTTACATATGGGAGATGGTACATACAAGTCTCTACACGGTGATCCAACAGAGACAAACAAATCGGATACTTTCATACAAAAGTATGTGACAGACATGATTATTCAGTCGGGGGGATACGAATACTTTAAGCTGTTCTACGATGAAATCCAGAATAAGATTGTATTTGAGAATAATGTCTCTGACTTTGCAGTGATACATGACTTTGTACAATATTATTCTACGGACGCTCTCGATGCTGCAGGGGTCAGACATCGTTCATCAAATAGAGAGGGGTGTGATAGAGAATGTGTGTTTAGTGCATCGGGAAGACCAGACCATGTGAACTGGGGGCTACCCGTCTATATGGGATTTAGCGGGAAGGAATATACAGTTCCTTACACAGTAACAGGACCACTCCCAACCTTCTACTATTACGACAAGAACACGGACCCCTTATCATATAACCCATTCCATCATGCAACCACACCTGGACTCGCTGATGCAACCATACATGTATTGACTCCATGTGGGCAACTGAACTTATCTAGTGAGGTGTATTACTATCTAGAGATCGATGGACTAAATATAGTAGATGAACTACTACCATTCAACAATGATGCATACGCTGTAACGACAGGTACTAGCACAGGAATCATCAAATCTATCTTCTCTAAACGAGCAATACTGTCAAACATTGACATGCAGTATAGGTCTGGGTTGGGAGAGCACAAGATATTCGCGCCACCACTTCGTCGAATGAAACGAATCAATGTAAAGATACGGTACCACGATGGGAGATTGCCCGACTTTGGTTCGGTCCCATTTGACTTTACCCTGATGTTTGTATGTCAGAACAACCAACTCAGAGTACCAAATAGATTCGTTTCGCCTGCTTAATCATTTACTCCACTAGCTGTCATATGATATCTGTATCCAGATATATCATATTACAGAAATACGAACGTCAGTCATATCATATCATGGTCGCGGTTTTGCGGTCTAATATAATGCTACGACACACGATCCCCGCGATCCGCGCCTCCAACTTATGATCGATTGACTTCAACACCTCATTGACGAGTCCGTGGTACTGTTTGCGCCGCGACTCGGTGCCTTTGTGATGGTCTGGGTACGCCTCTCGCCAGTCACCGACCGCGACATTCAGCCTTTTTCCCACAAAGAACACAGAGTTGTTCAGCTGTATGGTGGCGGCCTCACCCTTTACCCAACCCGTCTCGTCCTTGATACACACTGTATTGCGATGCAGATCCGTACAGTGAATAGGTCTCTCTGTGATGGACATGTCCTGCATAGATTCAAGAATCTTACGAATGACTGTGGCAGCGTACCCGTCTTTACACATGCGATCCAAGTCGTCCACCGTACATACGATTGACTCCACAACCTCCTTGAGCGTGTACGCATTCTTACAATCCTCGTTGAGAAATACGTTCAAGTTGAACTGGTTGTTCATGGTGGTATTGTTCATGATAGTTTGTGGACTTTTCAGACTAATAGCTTCGACGAGCAGACGCGTCTGTTCCGCATGTGCCGCAACCTGTGCATCGCTATGTTTCATCGTCTGTGTATGTGATTGAGATTGGGTTTTGATCAGTAATGACATCTGTTCCGCGTGCGCCGATGCCTGGGCACCGAGGAGCGACGACATCTGTTCAGCATGCGCTTCCGCTTGCGCGGTGATGAGAGATTGAAAAAACAACACTGTGTTATCGGGACCGTTTTCTGACGTGACTGGTGCAGCTGAGTGGAATATGATATGATTGGTCGGTAACACATTTATGTCATTGGACAAGGGGTTTTTACATTTTTTCATATGATACCATAATGAGTTCCGATGCGCATATTCTTTGCCGCATACACAGGTGTGTTTTTGTGGAGGGGTAAAATCTGTTGATTTATTGAACGGTTCTATGTGATCCTGATTCATATGCTTTGCAGTGGATAAATGTCGGACGAGCTCACTATTACTACTGCATTTATACTGACATGTGTCACATACGAACGACTTTTTTGAAATATGGAGGGGTAATTCTCCAGACCCCGTTCTAAGAAGGTGTTTGCGTGTCAGTATATGTCTGCCATAATCCTTAAGATTGCTGCATGAGAAGTCACAATCTACACATACTTGGGTTGGGGTTTTTTCTCTTGATTTCATAAGTCTAAATGTTCTATAATACCCCTATACATTATAAAAATTGAAAGTCTGCTAATTTCAGTTAAATAATTTCTTATGCTAACAAACCAAAAGATGAAAACACTGTTTGTTACCATAACTATAAATTTTCATCGAAAACTCGAAACCAATTCGGATTTTGAAAAAAGGACAAAAATAAATGTCCTTTTTTCAAAAAGCTGAGTAGGTCTTGACTTTACAAATTTTTGATAAAGTAGGACATGTAACTACTAATACTACTATATTACACCGACCTTCTTCTGGGTGCGTGACGTCTAGATCTAGATCTCTTAGACTTCTTAGTTCTAGTCTTCCTCTTGGTACGTTTCATGTGTCTCCTAGCGACACGACGTCTGGTGCGACGACCGCCAAGACTCCCCATTCTTCTCATCTCATTAGGGAACGGACTTCCAACACCAATACCAAGACCAAGACTACGACTAGTAACACTATTATTGGGATTACTTGGATGGGACAATGTCGTTGTGCGTGGCCCAGTTGTCTGTGTTGGTATTGCGCTACCTTCTTTTTCCTCACTGCCGAGGGTGTTGACTTTGACGTCCATGGCCTGTTTTCTGGCCTCCATGGCCTCTCTAGCTTTTCGGGCTTTTTCTAGAAAGGTGCTTTCTAATGTCCCAGTAGTATTCATAGTAAGTTACCGATGTTATAGTATACCCTCATGTAAAAATAGTACATCGACACAAAAATGATTCATTTATTTCCAAAGAATTAGAATATACAGACATACCAACAATACCAAATATGACAACGAAACATACTTTAGGGCAATATTTTACAACCCATAATGAACTCAAAGAAAAGGTATTTGAGTTTATCTTAAATAGTCCGTCTAATATTTTAGAACCATCTATGGGACAAGGTGACTTGATTACATTTATTACAAATAAAATACCAAGTATAACATTTGATATGTATGAGATTGATACAAATATTACTTTATTGGATCAAATACAAAAAGATAAGGTTATTTATGGTGATTTTATGAAACAAACAATTACAAAAACATACAAAACAATAGTTGGAAATCCACCTTACGTTAGAACTAAAAAGGGAAACTTATATATTGATTTTACAGAAAAATGTTATAATTTACTTGACGATAATGGCGAGTTGATATTTATTGTTCCGTCTGATTTCCTTAAATTAACATGTGCTTCAACATTATTGAATCTTATGATGACAACTGGAACATTTACTCATTTATTCCATCCTCATAATGAAAAAATGTTTGAGAATGCATCTATTGATGTTATTGTGTTTAGATATTGTAAAAATAGTTTAGCTGACAAAAAAGTATTATATAACGACAACATGCTGTATATTACAAACAGCAATGGATTGATTACTTTTGGAGAAGAAGAAAATAATAATAGTGTAATGTTTCAGGACTACTTTGACGTTTATGTTGGTCTTGTTAGTGGAAAAGAAGGAGTTTATAAAAATGAAGAACTTGGTAACATTGAAGTATTAAACGGCGAAGATAAAGTTGATAAATATATTTATATTGAAAACTACCCTTGTGAAAATGATAAAATTAATACACATTTATCACACAACAAAAAAGAACTTATTGAAAGAGGAATACGAAAGTTTAATGAAAAGAACTGGTTTGAATGGGGAGCTCCAAGAAATATTACTACCATACGCACTAATCTTGGTAAAGATTGTATTTACATTTATAATTTAACACGGAAACCAAATGTATCATTTGTAGGTAAAGTTAATTATTTCGGTGGTGGATTAATAATGCTTAAACCAAAAAAAAAATGCGATTTAAATAAGATAGCATCATACATAAATAGTAATACATTCAAAAATAATTTTATGTTTTCTAGGAGGTTTAAAATAGGACATAGACAAATATGTAATTCTTATATTCCAAATGAATATCTAATATTAGATACTATACACGGTAGTTAGATCCACAACTCCATCTATCACATATATCATTTTTATCGACACATAGTGTATATGCCCGCCATACATACTATGCACCCAGTTCTCGTACGAATCGGCTACTTCGGTCCAAGAATTCTAATGGTATTATCACTTATCGTATCAATGTCCCATAAAATGGTCATTATTGGTATTATACTAGGATCGTCCATAAATTATATGATAAACTCGACACTGAAGAAGATTATCAAAGAGCCGCGTCCATCACGAACATACCACTACGTGTCGTCGGATCTTACTGAAAAAACAAGAAGTGCATCCGAACTCGGAACACAGTCGTACGGAATGCCATCGGGACATTCACAGAACGTATGGTTTTACACAAGTTTCATGTACTTCACCTTTAGAAATATGTATATCACTTTACTGTTTATGGGGGTCGCAATCACCACAAGTATCCAGCGCGTAGCGTACTTAAACCATACATCAAAACAGGTTGTTGTTGGCTGCGTTATCGGAATATTAATTGGATACACTATGACCAAAATCATGGCCAAGTTGGTGCCATATATCAAGAATACTGCTATTTTTCATACATTTGATGCGAGAAAAGTGTATTGGTAATCACACGAAGATGATTCATTTTTTACCGTAGTACTTCTTGTACTGACCACCAGGTTTCGTATAATTACATGAATGCTTACCAGGCCATTTTTTCAGTACATCGACCACCTCGTCGTACCGTATGTTATCGCGAGGACGGTTCCCAAAAGGGAGCTTCACGTTGTTCTCACCCCACCGCGCGAACAACCCGAACCGACCCAGCTTGACCATCACTGGCAAACCGTCGTACTCCCATCCTGTTTCGGTTTCAGTTTCAGTTTCAACATCCTCTGATACTACTACAGGTGGCGCCTTTGGTGCCGCCTCTACGGCGGCGGCGACGGTCCTTCGTACTTCCGCGCAGAGCGCGACTGAACTTTTTGAGCCTGAATCGCCCAATGCGATCGCCTCCAACTGCGTTTCCATAGCACTGGTGTAGTCATACGCAAACAGCCCTACGAAATGGGTCTGCAAGTATTCGGACACAGCCAGACCCAGTGGTTGTGCCAACATTTTGTTCTTCTCGGCGCCGATGATGCGTTCGTTGACCTCGACTGTGATGTCCTTTGAACCAGAAATGACCTCATATGTCTCACATTCTACAGATGTACCTGCTACATTGCCACGCTTCACGTACCCGCGGTCTTGGATCTTCTCCACTAGACTTGCGAAGGTAGATGGACGCCCGATACCACGCTCCTCTAATAACCGTACGAGGCGCGCCTCGGTCGGTAAGGGTCGTGGAGCCGTTGGCGTACCCACCGCACGCACGAAAGTATACGGAACCGTATCGGGGAAAGTCGAACTGGACAACGCCTCCAGATACGCGTACTCGTGCGCCTCCTTATTCACAGTCTCCTTCGCTCTTGGATGAAGGATTTCCCAACCCAGAAATATCGGCGACTCTGTTGTCGCCTCGTAATGATAATCGTGTTCAGGCGCATTCACTCGTACTACCAACCGATTGTACTCCGCAGGCGCCATGCAACTACCGATCGCCGTTTCCCAAATGAGCCCATATACCTTACGGTCATATGCATCGGTCACCGTGGATGGTAACGTGCGCAAGCGCGCTGAGGTCGGGCGAATACTCTCATGAGCACCCGCACCCGATGACACGAGCGTATCCACCGTTTGCGACACGTAGCGCACGTCATTGAACGTCTGTTCGATGTATCGTTTTGTGGCATCCACGAACTCCGCACTATAAGCAGACACATCTGTGCGCATGTATGTAATGAATCCAGCTTCATACAACCTCTGACAGGATGACATTGTTTGTTTGGGTGATAGAGAGAAAGTATTGCTAGATGATTGCTGCAGCCTCGATGTGGTCAGCGGTTTCGGCGCCGCACGAATGCTGACCTTTTGTGGCGGAGACGGGAGCAGTTTGTGGACGTGTGTGAGCGTAGTGTCAAGGAATGATATTAATATTGGTTCTTCTTTGGTGTCAAACGAATGCGTTAAGTCAAACCGAATATTCTTACCAGTGAAGAGGCCATGTACCTTGAATGTGACCGACGTATCCGCGCTGTTCTGAGAGGCTTCACTCTCATCGATCACGAGGCGCAGGCTCGGTGTCTGACATCGACCCGCCGAAAGTGACGGGCCCTTTTTTTTCCCTGGTCCCGAAATACCACTGGCCCACAGAGCGGGGCTCACGCCGTACCCAATACTCATATCAATAACCTGTCGGGCTTTCTGAGCCTCTACAATGCTCATATTGAGTCGCGTATCAACCGACCGTTCTACCCCAGTGACCACTGCATCCTGTGTGATCTCGTGGAATATCGCGCGACGCGTGGTAGCCACGTTCAGTTTCAAGAGAGAACAGACGTGCCACCCGATGGCCTCGCCCTCACGGTCGTCGTCCGTTGCGATAATTACCTCGGATGCTTGCGCCGCCTCTGACTTCATTGTTGAAATTGCTTTACGCATCGGTGCGGTCTTTAAGTTGGTGTACTTGATGGCCAGCGCCCCAGCCTCCTCGTCTATATTAATATCGGATAACGATGCGATCTCACGGAAATGACCCATACTTGCTACACATCTGTAGCCTGGCCCCAAAAACTCTTCAATCTTGCGACACTTGGCAGGCGATTCCACGATCACCAAGGAGTACTCGCCTCCGTCTTTTCTCTCTACCTTCTTAACTAACAACGATTTCATTCTCCCTGTCTTACTCATTGTGTCTGTTAGTATCATGCTGCTCATATTGATACATGCCTTGTTGGTATGTATCTATATCTCGTCCATAAATCGCTTCTTTCTTCTCTCTACAAGTCAGATAAAGATGTATCTAGGGGCGATAGAAATTGTCTGGTACCTCGTTCGTGGCGAACGCCATGTGTCCAATATCGTCCATGGATTTATTGTACAGCTCGGACACGATCGCCAAAGGGTTAAACACCTTGCGCACGAGGTAGAGAGCGATGAGCAATAACAGTGTCAGGCCGCCATAATAGATTAGCTTCTTCTTCATCGGAACGTTCGGGTTGTCCATGGTATGTAGTAGTAGTAGTAGTACTGGAAGACAAGAAGGACTCTATGAAGTATACTATAGAGAGAAATTAGTGACGGATATTTGTCTGAGTTTTTATCACCACCTATAGAATATAAGACATATAGACGGACTTATACGAATCATGGGAGCCTTTTGCAGTTATGAAAAAAACACAGCTGAACTAGAGGCGCAAGAGATAAAATTGTTCTCACTTGAGAGTCGTGTTATGGAGCTCGAACAAAAGGTGTTCTTGAACATTACAACAACGTCCGATGGTCGTATGGTCTTCGGTAACGATACGAAATCCGACCCCCCACCCCAGTACCAATATCCTATACCACCAGCACCACCAACACCACCAACCAGCATTATACAATTACCACCACCATACGGCTACAACAGGAGCGCGCCACTGAACACCGACCGTCGCCAGACAAGTCCTCGTGGGCTTGCAAAATCCGTCCCAGACTATCAGAATGCTCTATGGGAGACGCTTTCTAAGTGATCAGTACTAATTAAAATTGATTGAATGCATGCGAGGTGTTCATAATCATAATAACCCAGTTCGGTAGTAATACCTCAAATAAACCATGTCATCCTCCCTCGCACTCGAACCCGATACGTATGCTCCATCCATTGATTTGTCTGGAAATTATATGGACGTATCTCCATCATTTGTTACGCTAACCTCAGGTCTGCGCTGCGTATGCGGTACAACGACTATATTCCCATCCGCAGCGAAATTCAAGATACATACGCGAACGCAGCGCCACGTGAAATGGCTTGTCGGTGTGAATGCGAACCGCGGAAATCTTCTGACCGAGAACGCGGTGCAAAAGAAACTCATTGCGGAACAGCGTCTTATTATCGCGCGTCTAGAAAACGATATCAAGTCAAAGTCCGTGACGATTGATTGTCTGTCACGACAGATCGCTTCCACACAAGACCAAGAGAATCGCGTAGCCATTAACCTGTTAGATTTTGACTGAATATACAAATAAAATATAGGTATTGTGTGATTACATCTGTGCATATATTTTTACAGGTATTATGGAGTAGGATCTAAAGCAGGAAAAGGTTATAGAAGAATACGTAGGCAACGCCAACCTCAAATATTATATCATACCCCAATACCATAAACGTATCCCAATTATTCACGGGCTTTATGGTGTATTCTTGAAGGGACGACT
>Ga0209775_1000560_pt1 | contig 20347 bp, 17 predicted proteins | sample SaaInlV_135m_DNA_FD_184661 | JGI IMG/M metagenome (GOLD analysis project Ga0209775, IMG submission 184661) | Marine microbial communities from expanding oxygen minimum zones in the Saanich Inlet - SI072_LV_135m_DNA (SPAdes) (version 2) | ecosystem: Environmental > Aquatic > Marine > Intertidal... | reverse complement strand
CCTTAATATCCCCAGATATAAAGAATTCAAACCACCATTTAGTCTAGAAAATGCCAAGCAGGCACTCTTCGCATTTACTGGTGATGTATATCGACATATGCGCATGAATACCTATGATTCGGAGAAACTTCAGTTTGCCCAAAATCATTTACGGATTCTTTCAGGACTCTATGGATATCTACGTCCTCTCGATTTGATTCAAGCCTATCGTCTAGAGATGAAAACGCCTTTGAAAACGAAGCGGGGAGATAATTTGTATCAGTTCTGGGATAAAAGAATTACATGGGCATTAAACAGAGAGCTAAAAACCGACAACTCCCCTGCAATTATAAATTTAGCGTCCAAGGAATATGCCAGGGTTGTGGATTTTAAGGCTATCAAAGCACCTGTTGTTCATGTCGAATTTAAGGAAGTTGAAAATGGTAAGGCTAAAGTCATCGCCATTTTTGCAAAGTGGGCTAGAGGTATGATGGCAGATTATGTCATCCAAAATAACCTAAACGAACCTGAGCAGCTCAAGGCTTTCAATCTATCTGAGTATCAGTTTTCTAGAAATGATTCTGGGGATTCAAACTGGGTGTTCACCCGACCTCGTCCTGATTAAAAGCTAAATCAGGGATTTAAAATTGGCAGCTTGATAGTGAAAGTTGTGCCTTGGTCCAGGATGCTTTCCACCGCTATTTCACCACTGTGATCAGCGACAATACTCTTCACAATGGCCAAACCCAATCCAGTACCCCCGTGTTTTTTGTGGGTGAAGAATTCATCAAACACTTTGGAAAGCACTTCGGCTTCCATTCCATGACCGGTATCAGAGACAGTCATAATAAGATGTTCATCCAGCACCTTGCTGGTAATAGTGAGAGTACCACCAGAGCTCATGGCTTCTATGGCATTGTTTGCAAGATTTTCATACACTCGATAGAATCGACTCGGATCGATATGAATGAGGGCCTCACCCTGAAGGTCGGTTTCAAGGCTCATACCCTGCTGCTCTAAATTATGGTGAAGACTGGTTAGTGAGTCTTCGATGCAGTCAGGAAAATTCAGTTCCTCTAGGTTAAGTGTTGAGCTTCCTTTAGCAAACGCCAACAGTTCCTGGGCCAGTGTATTAAACTGATTGACTTGTTGAGCAATGATCTTGGTATATTTGACCACTTCCTCGTGAGCCATTTCTTTCAACCCGATGAGTTGAGCAAACCCGGCAATGGTGGTCATTGGATTTTTCAGATCATGTAAAATCGTGGAAGCCATCCGTCCTACAATGGAAAGTCTCTCATTTTCCACCAGCGCTTCCCTTGTGGCATTGAGTTCTTCAATGGTGCTATTGAGTTCTCGATTTTTTAGTTCAAGGGTGCCAATGAGTGTTGAATCTGTTTTGCGCAAATAATGAGAGATGCTCCTGGCAACTTCGAGGGTAAACTGTGGAAAGTGATTGACCAGCTCCAGGAAGCCTTCTTTCTGAACGACAAGGACTTCACTCTCGTCTCTCGCTATAATACCAGCACTACGGACCTTGTCTTCCACCAGGGCCATTTCACCAAAAAGCTCACCAGATTCATCGATGATGTTAAGTACTTCATGGTCATCACCCTCAATGGATTTGACAACTTCCAACTGCCCCGAAATCATAACAAAAAACTTGGTTGCGACGGCACCTTCCTCAATAAGGATTTCCCCAGGAGCAAACAGTTGCCGTTCCATCAGACTGCTGATTTTTTCCAGTTCTTCTGGATTAATTCCTGAGAAGGGTTCTAATCGTTGGAGGAGCGGTATGGGAGGTGGGTCAAGAATGCGCATAGGCATAACTTATATATTTAATCACCCTCAAATGGGATTGGAATCTGGTGTTTAGATTTTGGCAAGAGATTGTATCCAATAGCTGGAAGATCAATAATAAATTTGGTTCCCACTCCGTCTTCACTCTCAATATTAATTAGTCCATCATGTTCGTCAACAATGCGCTTCACAATGGCTAGACCCAGTCCTGTTCCCTTGCGTTTTCCGTGGGTATAGAATTCTTTAAATGCGTTCTCCTTGACCTCATCAGACATCCCAAAACCATCATCCTCTAGAATGATGCGAATACCTGTTTCTACTTCCATACTATGAATCGTGAAGGTTCCATCAGCATCAAGTACATCAAGTGCGTTGTTGGCGATATTTTCCAGGACACGGAAAAAACGCCCGTTATCTATTCGAACTTCTCCATCAAATTTCAGGTCTCTGACAAAGGAGATACCACGTTCCTCAAATTTTAAGATAAGAGAGTCACAACATTCCTGGAGATAGCCAGCCATTTGAACTGACCTTAAGCGCATTTGCTCTCCACCCTGGGCAAAAGAGAGGAGATCCTGGGTCATCGTCGTAAACTGGATGACCTGTTTGGCAATGATGTCGGCGTATTTCGCAAGTTGTTCACCACTATGCTTTTTCATCTTTATTAATTGAGCATATCCTCCAATGGTGGACATTGGGTTTTTCATATCATGCAAAATGGTAGAAGCCATGCGTCCTATTAACGATAGACGTTCTTTGCCAATGAGCTCTTCCTGGGTTTCCTGGAGGCGATAATTCATATGACGTAGCTCATCATTTTCTTTTCTGAGCTTATTGATGAGACGTTCATCAGTTTCTCTCAGGAACTGAGAAATATTTTTGGCAACAGAGAGTGTAAAAAGAGGTACAGAATGCACCAGCTCAAGAAAATCCTCCTTTGAGACGGCCAAGACTTCACAATCGCTATCTGCAATCATACCAGCACTGCGTGGCTTGTCCTCCAGGAGAGCCATTTCTCCAAAAAGACCACCAACCTCGTCATAGAAACCCAGGACTTCAGATTCATTTTCTCTGACTTGTTTCTCAATTCTCACCTTACCAGAGGCCAGAACAAAAATGTGATCGCCAATTGAATTTTCATGAATGATGGATTCTTCATGGTCGTAATGGCAATATTCAATTTTTGTGTGAATTTGCTTAAGCTCATCATCTGGAATATGCTCAAATATTTTCCATTTTTTCAGCGATCCCAGGCTGGGCTTTTTAATCAGTTTCATATGGCTACTAATTCTATTGAGAAATCATTCATAGTCTACTTTACTTACCTAATTGTCAGCAACAAAAGCATTGATTGTTAAACTATTTTGAGCTTCAATCATGTTCTCTGATATGAGGAAACTCGATCAAGCGATTATTTTGAGTCCACTCCGAGGAAATGAACTACTAATATTTACTCAATCTTCTAAAGTAATCCCGATTGCCATATTTCAAACTATGAATCAGCCTAAATCCCTTGATACATAGTCTCTTGAGCGAATCTTAAATCGTGGTCTAGCTGATCCTGATACAATTTGCTGGTAAAAAAAAACTGCCCCCTCAGAAACTCTGAGAAGGCAGCTTATTAATCAGTATAGTTGTTAATCCTACAATTCGCGAGCAGCCGCTTGTGCTGCAGCCAATCTTGCGATAGGCACGCGGAAAGGTGAACAACTCACATATTCGAGACCAGCTCTGTGGCAAAATTCAACTGAACTTGGCTCACCACCATGTTCTCCACAGATACCCAGTTTGATATCAGGTCGAGTCTCTTTTCCCAATCTACAGGCAGTTTCAACCAGTTGACCAACACCTTCCTGATCAAGTACTTCAAAAGGATCGTTCTTCAAGAGACCCTTTTCCAGATAGACAGGTAGGAATTTACCAGCATCATCTCGGGAGTAACCAAAAGTCATCTGAGTCAGATCATTGGTACCAAATGAGAAGAATTCTGCGCTGGTAGCGATTTTGTCAGCAGTCAATGCGGCTCGAGGAATCTCAATCATGGTTCCAACAAGGTGATCTACTGAATCTCCAACCTCAGCAAACAAGTCCTTGATTGTATCGCGTACAATCTTTTCTTGGAGTTCCATTTCAGCTAAGGTTCCAGTAAGCGGAATCATAATTTCTGGTTTAGCAACAATTCCCTTGGCTTTGAGGGCAAGTGCAGCGCCCATAATGGCTTTGGTCTGCATCACGGTGATTTCAGGGTATGTATTTCCTAAACGACAACCACGATGTCCCAGCATGGGATTGAACTCAGCGAGGTCTTCTACTTTCTCTGAAATGACCTTCAGCTCAACGCCCATGACATCAGCCATTTCCTGCTGACCTTTTTCATCATGGGGAACAAACTCATGTAATGGTGGATCCAGAAGGCGAACCGTCACAGGGAGATCCCGCATGGCTTCAAAGATACCTTCGAAATCTTTCTGCTGGATGGGCAGAAGTCTTTCCAGCGCAGCTTCGCGACCCGACTGGTCCTCAGCTAGAATCATTTCACGCATGGCAACAATTTTGTCACCTTCAAAGAACATGTGCTCGGTACGACATAGACCAATACCTTTAGCACCGAATTCTCTTGCGATCTTGCTCTCACGAGGTGTATCCGCATTGGTGCGAACATACATTCTGGTAAATTTATTGGTAAGCTCCATGAGTTTTCCAAAATCACCACTTACTTCAGGATCGATGGTTTTGATCTTGTCTTCATATATCTCACCTGAAGATCCATTGAGGGAGACCCAATCACCTTCTTTAAAAACATCACCTTGAACGGTCAACGTTCTGGCTTTATAATCAATCTTAATCTCACCTGCTCCTGAGACACAACATTTTCCCATTCCACGGGCAACTACTGCAGCGTGAGAGGTCATACCACCACGAGCTGTCAGGATACCGTTGGCAATGTTCATCCCCTCTAGATCTTCAGGGGAAGTCTCAATTCTAGCCAGGATTGAATTTTCAAACTTGTTGGCTTCGTCAGCGTGAAAGACGAGCTGTCCGGTAGCTGCACCAGGTGATGCTGGTAACCCTTTAGTCAGCACACGTGCTGTAGCCATGGCTCCTTTATCAAATACAGGGTGGAGTAATTCATCTAATTTGTTGGGCTCGACACGCATGAGAGCTTCTTTCTCATCAATCTCTCCGGCTTCCAGCTGTTCCATGGCAATTCGTACCATGGCAAAACCGGTTCTCTTACCGCTACGGGTTTGTAGCATCCACAGTTTACCGTCCTGCATGGTAAACTCAATGTCCTGCATATCTTTGTAATGATCTTCAAGTCTTTGTTCGATATCGTGGAGCTCTGTATAGATTTCAGGCATAAGCTCCTCTAGTGAGGGATAAACATTCACGCGTTCTTCTTCAGAAACACCAGCTAGCTTAGCCCAACGCTCAGAACCAATCTTAGTGATCTGCTGTGGTGTACGTGTACCCGCAACCACATCCTCACCCTGGGCGTTAATCAGGTACTCTCCGTTAAACATATCCTCACCAGTACCGGCATCGCGCGTAAAGGCTACTCCTGTACCAGAATTGTCACCCATGTTTCCAAAAACCATGGCCTGGACGTTCACAGCAGTTCCCCAGTCACCAGGAATTTTGTTCAACATGCGATAATAGACTGCTCGGGGAGTTTCCCATGAATCAAATACGGCCATAACTGAACCCCAGAGCTGATCCCAGGGATTGTCAGGAAAGCTATGACCCGTCTTCTTGGTAACGGCAGCTTTGAAATCTATGACCAATGTCTTGAGGTCTTGGACTGTAAACTCTGTATCAAGCTCATAACCCTTGGTTTCTTTCAGCTCTTCCATGATCTCTTCAAAGGGATCGATATCTTCTTTGGATTCTGGTTTCATACCCAACACAACATCACCATACATCTGTACGAATCGTCGGTATGAATCCCAGGCAAATCTCTCATTACCTGATTTTTTTGCCAGCGCTTCAACGGCACTGTCATTGAGTCCAAGGTTCAAAACAGTGTCCATCATTCCCGGCATGGAAACGCGGGCACCAGAGCGAACTGACAATAGCAGTGGGTTTTCTTCGTCACAAAATTTTGCACCCATAACAGATTCAACTTCTTTAACAGCGGCCTCAACCTCAGCTTTAATAAGCTCGACGGTCTTGTCTAGACCAACCTCATTATACTCTGTACAGACTTCTGTACTGATGGTGAATCCAGCGGGAACAGGGATGCCCAGGCCACTCATTTCAGCCAGGTTGGCACCTTTGCCGCCAAGAAGATTTCTATACGAAGCATCTCCCTCAGCTTTTCCACCTCCAAATGTGTAAACGCGTTTTGTCATGATTAAATCATCCTTTCAAATCAAAATATATAATATAGGGTAAAAGTTGAATCGTGTCTCAGATCAGAGTGACGTATTGCCATGCGCGGAATTAAACCCTTTTCACAACGATTTGCCACAATTTTCAGTCTTCTTGATGATTCTGACCAATCGTGCCTTTGCCCTATCAATACACGCTTTACAATAAATGTTCATTATCAATATGAATTAATTCATGGATTCAAGAGACTGGAAACTAGATTTCAGCATGCATATTTTATTGGCCCATGCCCTGAAATCAGAAGCTGGAACCATCAGGCAGCACTACCCCCAGGCAAAGAGTTTGTCTCGAGGGAGTGGTCAAGAGCTGATCCAACTGGAAAAGAATCTTCATCTCCTTAGAACAGGGATAGGTTTAGAACTCAGCAAAAGGGCTATGCTTACTTATGTGGATCCAGACAAATTAGATTTAATCATTCATTTTGGCGTGAGTGGTTCATTATCCGAACAGTTACCCCTAATGCAAATCATCCAGGGTACAAAATTTTCCTGCGCTGATAAGCCTGACCTTGAAATAGCGCCTCCTGAGATATTTGGAGATATGAGTATTCCGGTGGCACCATTCTATTCTAGCCTCAAAGCCATAACAGATGAGACTACCAGAGAATCAACTATAGCTAGAGGTGCAGAAGCAGTTGATATGGAATCTTATTCAGTTGCCAGATATTGTCAAGCAAGGGATCTGCCCCTCCTGGCAATACGGTGTATCTCTGATCGCGCTGGTGCTTCCACGCCAGATGATTTCAAGCAGAATTACTTCCAGGCCTCTCAGAAACTGCAAAAGTTCCTTTTGAAAAACATCCTGACTCGGCTGCCTTGAACCCTATGAACATCACTGTCATCATTCCAACATACAATAGAGAGGCTACCGTTGAGCAGGCACTTCAATCGGTATTAGACCAAACTGCATCACCCCAGGAAATTATCGTGGTCGATGATGCCTCTACTGACAACACAGCAGAAATACTGGAAAAATATTCTACAGAGATAAACATCATCACTAACAACAGTAATCAGGGGGTTTCTTTCTCCAGAAATGCCGGTATTCAGGTCGCAAATGGTGAGTGGATTGCCTTTCTGGACTCAGACGATATATGGGATCCACATAAACTGGAAAAGCAAAAAGAATATCATGAGGCTCATCCTGGGGAGTTGATCAGCCAATGTGATGAAATTTGGATTCGGAATGGTGTGAGGGTCAACCCCATGGATAAACACACAAAGCAGAGTGGGTGGATTTTCGAAGCCTGTGTTCCCCTTTGTATGGTGAGTCCCAGCGCCGTGATCATTCATCAAAGTGTATTTGAAAAGGTGGGATTGTTTGATGTCAACCTTCCTGCATGTGAAGATTATGATCTCTGGCTTAGAATTGCTCCTCATTTTGAGATTGGACTCCTCAATGAAAAATTGATGACCCGTTATGGGGGTCATGAGGACCAGTTAAGTCGTAAATATTGGGGTATGGACAGATTCAGAATTACTTCAATGGAAAAACATATAGATAGCAACATGGATCCAAAATGGAAGAAAACTTTGCTGAAAGAACTTGAGTTTAAGTGTGGAGTCGTGGCTGCAGGGGCAAAAAAACGAGACAATCTAGAAACGGCTGCTCTCTATCTTGAGAAACAACGAACCATTCAGGAAATCTTAAATCCTGAAGAATAAAAGCGCTGATTTGGCTAGATTAGTTTTCTACCAGATCGTTTCTGATACTGGCATACTTCAATGTTGAGTGAAGATTCTTGAAAAAGGGGGGTTGCACCTTCTTCATTTGCTCAAGGGCAGCCTGAAAGTCATAGTCAAAGCGCATAACTTCCCATTGAGCGGCTCCGTTTTCCAATTTTAGAAATGCCACAACACCACGTTTATCCTCATCAAAAGGTAGACCTGTTGAGCCTGGGCAAAACACTCTCAAGTTACCGAAGTGATCATGACGAGGGATATGAGTATGCCCATGAGTGAACACAAAGGATTTTGCTTCGGTGTGTTTGAGTTGCTCATGATCACGCCACTTTTTTGCCTCATCCAGGCTGGGTGGCAATTCATCACGACCAAACCAGGCATGGGTGAATTCGGCATATACCCCGTTTGTATTCACAAAGTGGGACATTTTCATATTACGAATAAAATCTATACCTTCTGATCCAAGCTGTTCAGCCGTCCATTTTTCATTGGCTACAATATCAATACATACTGGATCATCTGGATCCATGCCCTCGATGGTAGGTCGATCGTATTCCCAGATTCGTTCTGTAAGATAGCGATCGTGATTACCACGAATAAAGATGGGGTCTGGAAGAGATTGGAGCTTTTTGAGTACTTCTATGGGTGCGGAGCCAAGTGAGAAATTATCACCCAAACAGATAATCTTATCAACATCAGAACGTTCCTCAATGAGGCGGGCTGCTACATCGAGAGCATGTATATTCCCGTGAATATCCGTCAAAATAGCAAAGCAAGTGGCTTTACTGTCGCCATTAGACATGAATCAGCCCCCCACTTGTGCTTGATAATAATTATAGTACGTGTTGACTCCTTAACATCGAGGGACAAATATCTCCTTTATGGCAGCAAAATCCAACTGCTTTTAAATGGGGCGGATATATATCAAATTGGTGGAATAAGTCTTTTGAAATAGTTGCCTTAGGTGAGACGGGCGAATATATTTGCGCCTGCATGAAACCGACATCCAAAATAAGCACTTTATCTATACAAGGAGATTCAATGAAACAATCGAGAAACCTAATGATCTGGGTTGTGGGGCTCTTGCTGCTGACGATTCTGGGATGTGATTCCACAGATATGACCTCAGCCAAAGTTTACCTACAACAAAAAAACTATGAAAAAGCAGAAGAAATGCTGCTGGCTGCTACTGACAAAGAGCCAATGAATTCAGAGCCCTCTTTTCTACTTGCAACGGAGATATACTCCCGTACAAAAAATTGGGACAAAGTTTCTGAGTTCCTGACCAAGTCAGCTTCAATTGATGCCAAATTTGCAGACAAGATCAAAAACGCCCGTGAAAAATACTGGGTTGACAACTTTAACTTTGGTGCCAAAGGCTACAATGCCCTCATCAAAGGAGAAGCCAAAGATGAAGCTGAACTTTATGTTTCTACAGAAAAGGCCTTTCTTGATTGTATCTCATTACACCCTGAAAACCTGAAGCATATAGCACGCTTGCACAAGTCTACCTCTTCAAAGAAGAGTTTGAAAAGGGCAAAGAGTATATGGTTCTTTCCGTAGAGAAGAATCCAAAAGACATAACTTCTCTGGTTAACCTCGGTTTGGTCTATTTCCGTGAGAAGAGTTATGATGATGCTCTCGTTTACATGAAACGTGCTCTTGAGGTAGATCCTACAAACCTGAATGCCATCAAGCAGATTGCATTTGTTTATGATGCCAAGGGTGAAAAAGAAACTGCTGCTTCAGCGTACATAAACGCCATTGAAATGGACCCAAATAGTACTGATCTCCATTACAACCTGGGTGTCCTTTATTTCCAGCAGGAAAAATGGCAAGATGCAGCGAATGAGTTTATCAAAGTTTCTGAAATCGCTCCCACTGAAGCCGATGCATTATTTAATGCCGGTCTAGCATTTGGTCGCCTGAAGAACTTCAAAGATGCTGAGAAGTATCTTGAACTGGCCTACGAGTTAACTCCAGAAAGCCTGGATGTAGTTCATGAATTGAAAATGACTTACTACCAGCTTTATGGCACGAATGACACGAAGTTCAAAGAGATGGATAAGATAGAGAAAAGCCTTAAATAAGTCTCTGTCCCACCAGTTTTTAAAACCCCGCGAAAAGCGGGGTTTTTTATTTCTAGAATAAGCAGTCATCGATCAGAGATTTATGAAGGAGAAGACTCGATCGGCCACCTGACCTCTCAAAAAACCCAGGGAGCGGGGTTTTTTGTTTCATCTCCATCAACACACCTTATTTTTCCAGCCACATCTCAATTTCAAACGAAAGGATTCAACTATGCGTCATGTAATAATAATTGCTTTGTCACTGTTTCTTACTGTCTCACTAAGTGCCAAGAAAAAAGGAGCTCCTCCTATGACCTCTGGTGCTCCTGGAGACAGGACATGCCATACCAGTAAATGTCACGCCGGAAATGATATAAATTCTGGGAAGGCTGAAATTTCAATTCAGGGGCTCCCCAAGGTCTATGAGCCAAATGAGATTTATGATATCACACTCAGTCTGCAACAGAAGGGTGCTAAAACCTTTGGGTTTGTTGCCACTGTGGCTGATGAGGATGGAAATGCTCAGGGGACATTGGTTTCATTAAAGGATCAACCCACTCAACTCATTGCGGACACAAAAACTAAATCGCGCACTTCCCGCCGATATATTTCTCATGTTGAAAAGGGTATTAAAGCTGTTAAAAAAGGGGAATCACAGACCTGGACCTTTCAGTGGCAGGCACCAGATGAGGTAGCTTCTAGCTCATCCTTCTATTTTGCCCTTAATGCTGGCAACGGGAATAAGAAGAAAACCGGAGATTACATCTATACCCGCTCCGTGACAGTAGCCCCTGCAAAAAAATAATTGGTTCTTAGCCAATGAAAGCCGAATCCAAGGATTCGGCTTTTTTATTTGTTCATCAAAGCTAATTTCATGGACATGATTCGTGATTTACTCAGGAGGATGACACAAACGGGGCTTATAGTCTCCGTGCTGGTTTTTGCTCAGGAAATTCCAATCGTGTCGCCCCATTTGCTGCCATTCCCTGGCATCAAAACAGGCCTATCATACTATTCAATCAAACCTACTCAGAACATGGAAGTCATTGCTGGTGGATGGACTATTGCAGATACGCTGCGAGGGGTCCTTGCTTCTGCGGAAATAGAATTATTGCGTTATCGTTGGTGGGATCATTTCCAACCAGCGTCAAAATTTGATGCCCACTCCTCCTTGCATTATGCTGTGCGCAATCAAATTGGTACTATCAATCTTCCCTCGGGTTATCCATCAGCTCTGGAAGTGAATGGTACAGAGATGTCCGGGTTCGCCATGAATATGCTGATTCGTGGATTTTCGCTGGGTAATTATTTTGCCTACGATTATAGCCGAAGAGGGAGTCTCCATGCACAGATTGGTTTAGGCCTCTCTCACCTCAGTTTATACAAAAATGGTGGAGGAGTTCGTGTTCTGGAGTCTAACGGATATCATGTCAATTTTGGCCTTGGATGGAAATACACCCTCTTTGGTCGTCTGGGAAAACGATTTCGAATAGGTATTGATCTGGGTTACACATTGGAAGGTTTTAATCTGGCTGAACCAGGAGAAAACATAAAATTGCCTGGTGGAACAGCCGGTGCAATTTCGCCCATTCAGTCACTTTCACTCAACACACCAGATTTGAATGTAACCATAGAGTTTGGTGAGATGTTCTTTGGAGCATATACACCCTTCCGAGATCCATACAAATTGGGATTGTTTAACTTGAGTGCAGGAGTTGGCCTCCTCTCTTATAAAACGGGTGTCTCCATTCAGTATGATTCTGTTGGAACCGAATTGAATATTCCTTTGGCATCTTCTACCAGCCAAAACTATGACCTTCAAATTTTTAAATATAACTGGCCATTCCACTTCATTCGTCAAGCCAATATTGATGCCTTTAGTGGAGTTGGTGTCCGCCTCTGGAAAATGACAACCCCTACAACACTCCCCTCAGGGTGGGCTCGTAGCCTAACGGATGGTAGTACCACCTTTAACAATTTGACCTTTTCTCCCAGGGTTTTTGATATCTATCTGGATCACGAAATCATCTATCCATTTGGACCAAAATTATTTACCAGAATTCGTGGTGGAACAGGATTCGCCACAATGACCTTGTACGAGAATAAGCTTTTGGACAGATTAATCGATGCCAGCGGTTTCACCTGGCATATTGGATCTGGCGCAGGTTATACCATCAAAGGGGATGGGAGCTCGAGGGTAACATTTGGGATTAATCTGGACTATGTCCACCAAGCCTTTGAGATTGACATGAATTCATCAAATCTTTCTGCTGTAGAACCAGATGAAATTATCCCCATTAAATATATTGATCTGAGTCAGCCTGTCGTCTCGCTTCATATTGGTCTAATTTTTGGCGGATACCCAAATGCTGCCATGAAAGCTTTCGAAGCATTTAAAGACAAACACTTCACCAGCTCCCTGGAAATAATGAAGGAACTACTGCAGTTCACGCCGAATCATCATAATCGGGATGCAGTTCTTATTCAAAAGCAGCTGGTTGAAGATTCCCTGGTAACCAGGTATTATCGTGATGTCCGCACTATTCTATCGCAGGGCAAAATTGGCGACGCCCATGCACTCATCCAACAAGGTGAAACGCCACCAGGTGAAGCTGTTGAAAGAGCAGTCCAGAATATGGAAGTGGAAATTGCAGATCGCGCTTTGGAAGGTGTATCAGAGGCATTGAAGATGCTGGATTATGAACTCGCCGAAGATCTCATTCTGCTGGCTCTTAAAAGCGACCCCTCCTCCTACCCCATTGCCAAAGTTCTCCTCGCACGGTCATACATCATTCGTGCTACCGTTTTATATCAATCTGGTGTCTACGGTCGAAGCCTATATTGGCTAAAACAGGCTGACGGCCTTACTGACCGCTATAGAATGGTCACAGCTGAGCTTCGACAAAAGGTCGGTGATGGACGTCTTGATGACGCCAATGCAGGGATTCTGAAAGAAGACCGTCAAATGGTATATGAGTCTATGAAGGACGCCAAGAATCTGAACCCCGTGTTATCTGATATTGTGGATGAACATTTGAAAGATTTGGAACAGGCGATTCAATATGCTGATGAGCTAAGAATCGCTCCCATGAAGCGTATGGCTCTGGATAATTTGATGGATGATATTGAAAATTTGAATCCCGATAATTTTATTCCTAAGCTAGGTATGAAGGGGTCACTTATCGTCCGCTATATTGGTCCTCCTGAACGAAAATTTAAAGAGAGTGGTTACGAGCTATACGTATATCCAAAATCTGACTCTGAAGAGATCTGGTTGTATTTAAAAGATGGAAGTATTGAGAAAATAGAATATCAGAACAAGCAGAAGAAATAGCTAGATCAGGTGGTGACCTTTTAACCCTTGATACACTTCTTGAATAACAACTTTTGAAATACCCCAGGCAGGAACGGCCAGAAACATCCCCAACACCCCGATTTGTGAGCCAACCAGGATAAGTAGAATCACTGTCAATGGATGCATTTCCATGGATCCTGAAACCACAATGGGTGAGATGATATTGTTGTCAATCATTTGAACGATAAGAAACATTCCAATGATGTGTAGGATATAGTAAAAATGTGAGGCCGCTATTGGATCACCGAGGTTATTAAATAAACTCACAATAATAGCCGGTACCATACCCATAAATGGTCCCACAAAAGGAATCATGTTGGCCATACCTGCGATGGTACTGATGAGTAGAACCCCAGAAATATTTGTATCAAAAATCCAGTTCAATATACTGAGACCAATAAAGGACTGTATACCTACACCTAATGCGGCTAATAATTGGCCACGTAGAAAATTGGTCAGCTGTTGTTTTGTTTTGTATGTAATATTTAGTGACATTTCAAAATATCTATTGGGTACCATTCCGATGAGCTGTTTGGTCATGCGCTTCCCATCCACGAGAAAAAACATGGTAATAATCAGGATGAAAATGAAGGTAGCCAGGGTGTCCAGTGCTCCAGCGAGGACAGAACCAAGTTGGCTAAAGAATTTGGCTGATAGGCTGGAGATGAGATCTAAATCCAATTGAAAGCCCGGGATATATTCGGCGATCCTGGAGTTTATATCTCCCATCATAGAATTGAGGGATTCGGTTGCTGAGTTCTCCTGGATGATATCCTTGATGCGACCGACCTCGTTGAGTAGGGTCGGAATGCCTTTGACCACCCCCAGCGCTACTATACCAAATATTCCACCAAACATCAGCAAGGTGCCATAGAGACGTCGTATTCCAGAAGATTCCATCCGATCCACCAGGGGATTGAATACGGCTGTAAGTATAGCTGCGATGACAATGAGAAATAAAGCATCCACCACAAGGGGGAAAGCCTTGTAAGCACCTGCCAGAAGTAAAATAAGTAGAATAAAATAGACTAGAGTCTTAAAGAAACTCTGGAAAAACAATCGCACCGACTGGGGTGCAATGCTGACTGAATCGGTATTACTCATTTGCCCCAGACTCTAAAAGGCCTTCCAGTTTTCGGGATACTTTGACCAATTCGCCATTGGTACTGCGTAATCGAACAGCCAAAACTTCAGAGAGGGCCAATAGTATTTTACCACCGAGGGCTGGTTTGGTCTTTAGAATATCCATGAGATCAGGTCGGTAAAAGCCAATAATTGTGCTGTTTTCAATTGCTGTTGCAGCAGCGGTTCTTGGAGATGCGTCGAGCAGGGCTATCTCACCAAAGAAATCGCCATCACCCAGTTTGGAAAGTTGTTTTGGAGCTTGTTGAGGGATATCCAGAAAGATGCCTACACACCCTTCAATGATTATATACATACCACTTCCAGGATCACCCTGCTTAAAAACAGGCTCCCCTGGGGCATAATTGCGAATATGCACTGCATTTTCCACAATTTTTATTTCCTGCCACGATAAACGACTGAACACATTGACTTGAGAAAGCGCCATTTGAGCCTGGCTTCGTTTTGGCCTTAATTTGTCTTTAAAGCTCTCAAATAATGGATAGGAGATATTTACCTTCTCTTTCATAAATCACCTCGTGATAGTCGCTCGGTTATCCTATTGGATGATATTGTCTACCAGAGTAATCACATCCTGAATATTTGATTGACCATCATCATTGACATCAGCAGCACATAATTCAACATCGGTAGGTGGAGCACCGTTCCCCAGAATAATAGCTACGAGACGCACCAGATCAGAAACATCAAGACTAGCATCATCATTGATATCACCTGGATCACATGTAGCCAGTGAATTTAGTTCAATCGTGTAGTTGGCTCCGTATGTATTCCCTGTAATTTGCGTGACAACGGGAATCAAGGCAGCCATGCTGGCATCCCTGACATCCAATATGATGGATCCATTATTATTACCATCCAAATCAATGGTACCCCAATCAACTGTATTATCATCCTGGCGAATAGCCCACATTGCAGACATTTGCACCCCATCCTGGCCGTCAAAATCAATCTCCAGACCAAGCTGTCCCTGTGTGTTCAAGCGGATCATTTTTGATCCTAAATTTTCGATGCCCGTCACACTCGAGGTTACGGGATAGCTATTATGTGTAAAAGCCAAGGCCGCAGTTGGATACCCATTGATTCCAGCATCATCATAGCCAAATTGACTCATACCATCTGCCATTACTGCCCGAGAGCCTGTGAAAAAATTCCAGACAACATATTCACCAAAGGCTTCCTGGAGTGAGCTGCCATATTGGGTTAATGCCTGTCCATAGCTCTCCATAACATTCTGAGTGGTATGGGTCTGGCGCCAGTTCCAGAAATATTCCAGGATAGGTGCCTGGTTATACGAATTGGCATCAAACCTCTGATGCATAAAATCTTCCCAGGCATAATCTTCATAGGAACCTGTACCGCCATGATCAAGACCCCAATGTGGATGTGAGTAAGGATCACCAGAACCCATGAAATTGAGCATGGAATCGTTGACATAATCATAGACAAATTCTTCAGCCCATGTTGCATCCAGTTCCACCCAACCCCCTTCGGACCAGCTGGATTCTGAGCGCTGACTTGCATGTTTAAATTCGTGGGCACATGTGACCTTCATGGCACCTTTCACATTGCCGTCTGGATCCTGATTGGCTCCAAAGCCGATATATGAATTATGCAAAACCAGGCGTGTAAGTTCTGAACCGTCAACGCCACTTGTAGTACAATATCCATAGGGACCCATATTCTCGAATGTGACGTTATAGTAGCCATCACCACCCACGTGATTTGGTCCTGCAAATCCAGCACTATCAACTTCCTGAGCCCAGGTATAATCCAGGTAAGTGGCAGCCCATTCTACGAAATCAGGAACACCACTCACATCTGAATCTGTGGCTGGTACTGCATTTGCACCCGAAGTTGCATAGTCAAAGGAAAAATGTCCACCAGGACTGATATAGATGTCACGTAGACCGTCAACACTGGGCTGAAGTAGGCCTTCAATGATATCGATGGTGGCTTGGGCCAATTCAGGTTGCAATGCTTCATACTCAATTAAAATAGGAGTTCCGCATTTAAGTGCTCCAGTCTCAATGGCCTGGAAGCGGGGATCAAGGAGCTCTGGTTCCAGCATGGCATAAACTTTATTCAAAATTCTCTCATCCTGAGTCAACTCACCTCGATTAAAAGCTTCCTCGATGGCGGTCAACGTGGTTGAGGCCAAAAGATTTCCTGATACCAGTAATGAGGTAATAATTAATAATCTATTTAACATTCGTAGCTCCTAAGTATGATTCCATTTTAGAACTGCAAGATAACCTGGCCTGTTGTGAAGTCAAAATATTTGAGATCACGAAAGATTGACGATCTTTGGTTTATAGGCAGTCAATTGGAATGTTCGTTTACCCTGGGAGAAAGGGTGTTATTTCTTCAGACGTTTTAAGACCACGGCCTTGGGAAACTTACCAAATTGAGCCTTGCTATAAGTGCCATCTCGCTCCACCCAGAGCATGAACTGTGTTCCTTCGCTGGCAATGACATCCATGAGGATATCATTTTTATCCATGACCCTGTCACCTCCTACATAGTGAAGATCGGTCTGGATTAATACCTGAGAATGTTCGAGTTTTATGTCAGGATGTGGTTGGGTTACAGTATAGCGGGTAGCCGTGGCATTCCAAATTTCACCATCAATAAAGACCTTCAGATCTCTTGGAAAAAAGTCTGGAGTATTAGCCTGGGACGCCAGGAAATGGGTTGCCGAGAATACGGTAAATGCCTCATCTGGAAAGGATCTGAATGCTCCGTTTGAATATTCCACACTCAGACCATCAGCGGACCGATTTGCTTCCAGTAGAAAATTCAATGAGCCCTCTGAGACTTTTTTTGACCAGGAGAGAGGTTCATAGCTCACTTTATCGAAATGAACACGGTAAATATTGTGGATGGGGTGAAAGTAGGCGATAAAGGGTTTGAGCTGATTGTCGTAGGTAATCTGAACCGTGCTATCCAGATCTTCCCAGGTCAAGGTCATATTTAGCAGTCTAATACCCATATAAGATGCCTCATAGGGGATGACTGTCACATCACCAGCTAGACTTCCGGTATTGAAACCTGCCATAAGGAGAATAGCCATGAGGAATCGCCTCAACGGCTTCACAAGATCGATGCCTCTCATTTCCAGGGCACCTTGCCAATGAGGCCTGAGATACCCATTACAGGGATGTAGAGGGGTTGGAACATAAACCACAGCAGAAATACTCCTATATCAGCCAATCGATTCATTTTTTGAAGACCAATCAAGAGAATGGTGATTTCGAGACAAAATTTTAGGACAACAATCAAAAGAAACAATGGAGACACCTGCAGACTCAATAGTTGCAGCAGAATTGAAGTGTTTAATACAAAAGCTGAGGCAAGAAAGACGAAGAAGAGTGGATCCTTGCGGTGGAGTCCTCGCGAATCAGATGCCCACCTTTTTCTCTGTCGATAAAAGGCTCCCAGGGAATCAGCTGGAGCAGTCGTTACAAAGCTTTTTGGATTCCAGGAGAATTTTGCCCTGACACCCCTAAGCTTGCCGATCTTTTGGACGAGGTAAAAGTCATCGCCAATGCTCTGGTTTGGATCTCCATTAAATCCACCAATTGCGGTGAAATGAATCCGCTTAAAGGCCAGGTTCTGTCCTGACCCACTCCAGGCTTTCCCATGCTGCATCATCCCAGCATTGGTCATCATGATTCCTAAAAAGTCTAGGGCCTGATAAACAGCAAAAATGGATCTATCTCTGACGCTGGAGAAACCAACGACGATACCTGTATCCTCATCGAATTCTGATACTATGGAGCTAATCCAATCAGGACCCATACGACAGTCGGCGTCTGTTTCAATAAGTATGGATGCAGTTGTGTTTTTAATGCATTGAGTGAGGGCATTTTTCTTACCCGTCATCTCAGAAGACTCTTCTACAATTCGAATTGCAGTAAATTGAGGATGTGCTTTACTAAACTTGTGAATGATACTCCATGTATCATCGAGGGATCGATCATCAGCAATAATGAAAGAATGCTCTCCCTCATATTTTTGAGCAAGCAGATCATCCAGGAGATCAGGAAGGTTGTGGGCCTCATCACGGGCTGCAACGATCACAGCTACTCGAGGTAAATTATTAGACGGAGTTGTCGGTCTGGCTTTCCGAAGACCGAGGATCATGATTACCACAAATGTGAAATAAGGAATAGCCCCGAGAATCAGCAGAAATCCTATAAAGAGGAGCATTGATTTTAGAGTATAAAAAATCCGGCAACGATGAAGTAAACGACCACACCAAGGATATCAACAGAGGTGGTAACAAAGGGGCCTGTTGCTACGGCTGGATCCAGATTAATTCGATGTAGAAGCACCGGAACCAGGGCACCCACAAAGGCTGCAGTTGCCATGGATAAAATAATACCCAGCCCCACGGTCACACCCAATTCAATCGATGTCATTACACCAACATCCATATAGCCAATAAAACTTAATAAATACCCCGCGCCACCCAGGAGTAATCCATAAAGTCCACCCAACAGAAAACCCACCTGCAATTCTTTAAAAACCAGTTTGAGGGCATTGGTGGTAGAAACACGTCCTGTGGCGATTCCGCGCACTATTATGGTCGCTGTTTGAGTTCCAACGTTGCCTGCCATACCGATAATAATGGGTAAAAATGCCATCAAAGCAAGCACCTGCCCCAGGGTTTCCTCGTAGGTCGTAATTATACTGGCAACCAGCATGCCACCCATCCAACTGGCAAACAACCAGGGGACACGCGTCTTGGCATTTGAGAATGCGCTTTTCATGAGAATATCACGGTCGCGACCAGCTCCAGCCATCTGTAGGAAGTCTTCGGTGGCTTCTTCACGAATAACATCAATGACATCATCGACAGTAATAATACCCATGAGTTTATTGGCATCATCCACAACAGGGACAGCCAGAATATTGTATCGCGAGACGATCTGGGCTACTTCCTCCTGATCAGTCAGTGGATTCACAGAATGGACCCGGACGATCATCATCTCGCTAAGCTTTTTCTTTGGTTTTGAAGTAATCAAATCACGTAAGGATATGACACCTACAAGATGTTGACGATCATCTACCACGTAGAGGTAGAATACCATCTCTTGTTCATCCTGATTCTGAATAGAGGCAATGGCCTCCCCTACAGTAATATCTTCATGTAGGGCAAAAACATCTGGAATCATCAAGCCACCAGCTGAGTTCTCAGGATACGCCATGAGCGTTTCCATCTCCTCGGACTCACTGGATTTAAGACGATTTAGAATATCCTCAGCTAATTCTTCAGGGAGTAATTGCAGAATATCAGCCTCATCATCAGGTGACATGGCTTTCATCAGCATCATGGTTTTTTCAATGGGAAATTCTGTAATTAGCTCCTCGATGAGGTGCTCATCCATCTCAGACATAACTGCTGCTGCATGATCTACATCAGCAATGGTTAAAAAAGCCTCATTGCGCTCTTCGGGAGATATGTGACGAAAGATCAAAGCTAATTCAGCGGCGTGCATCTTGGCCAGCATATTCTCAAGATTGCTCTTAGCATGGCGACGAAGCAGTCGTCTTACGGTGTCAATATGGAGGTGTAGATCTTTCATTTCAGTGCCTTGAAATTAAGCGGGATTAAAGTTTAAAGAAGCAGGAAAACGAGGATCGAGGAATTCTTGCCAGTTCTAATTGATCAATATTTTTCTCCATGAGGAAGCATTCATTCTTTATTCCCTCAGGCCCCCCTTTCAACTATGTTCAGACGATGAAAAGAAGTAGCACCATATATCTGGATCATGCATCTGGGACCAATCTGCTCCCGGGAGTAAAAGACCGCATCTCGGATTGGCTTGAATCAGGTATGGCAAATCCCTCCAGCATTCATCAGGAAGGTCGTCGTTCGGCTGCAGACCTGGATGAGGCTCGTACAGGTATAGCTGAAGTGC
>Ga0209775_1000527_pt1 | contig 21015 bp, 35 predicted proteins | sample SaaInlV_135m_DNA_FD_184661 | JGI IMG/M metagenome (GOLD analysis project Ga0209775, IMG submission 184661) | Marine microbial communities from expanding oxygen minimum zones in the Saanich Inlet - SI072_LV_135m_DNA (SPAdes) (version 2) | ecosystem: Environmental > Aquatic > Marine > Intertidal... | reverse complement strand
TGTTCACAGTGCAAGTGGAAGCAACAGATCCAGAAAACAATCCCACAGTTTATGCACTAGACTCTGCTTCTGATTTAACTAATGAACTTTCTATAGATTCTTCCAGTGGAGTAATAACTGGAACATTACCTTCATTCATAGATGGAGGCAACAATCAATATACTATTGTGGTTGAAGCATCAGACGGCGACGGAAATGCAGCAACAGAATCTTTCAGTATAACTGTATTATCTGACGCAGATTCAGACGGAGTCCAAGATGATGAAGATCTTTGTTCAAATACTGCTGTGGGCACAACTGTAAATGAAGCAGGATGTTCAGAGTCTCAATTAGATTCAGATTCAGACGGAGTCTCAGATGATGCAGATCTTTGTTCAAATACTGCTGCTACTGATTCAATTGATGAATATGGGTGTTCAGAGTCTCAATTAGACGCTAACGCAGATTCAGATGAAGATGGAGTAATAAATAGTGATGATTTATGTCCAGCAACACCTATAGATGCAACAGTAAATAGTGTTGGATGTCCAGATACTGATGGCGATGGAACACACGATGATACAGACACAGTTTGGTCACTAACTGAAGATGTACCAGGCGCAACAACAGACGAAGAAGTCCAAGTAATAAGCCACTCATTAGAAAATGATGGAACGTTCAGTATGAATTTACAAGCTGCAACAAATGATGATGAAGAACTAACAAGTTTAACAGATTCATTAGTATTAGTAAAAGTAACATATTATGATCTACAAACAAATGAAGAAATTTCATCAACAATTTACACATCACAAATATCAATAGGTGAAACTTCAGTAGAAGCATTCTCAATATCCGTACCTGCGTCAGAAACAGCAGTAAGATATATCGCCACAGTTAATATTTGGTCAGGAATGATTGGTGCAGCAGATTGGCAACCATACTCCGAAAAGATTGAATTGAGAGGAGAATTCCACCCTTAATAATGAAAAAGATACTAACTTTGTTGGCATTATTATTTCTTCTTCCAGCAGCGCTAGCAACAACGCTAACTGCAACTTCACCACTGGCATCAAACTCAGTTATTCAATATTCAGGATCATGTAGCTCTGCAGGGGCTGTCGGAATCCAAATTTCATTTAGCGGAAACATGGTTCATTTTGACCAATTAACTGGATCACCGAGCTTTACTAGTTCTAGCTCATCAACACCTTACACAGCAACAACTGATGGAGATTACACAATTTCTGCATCATGTGCAGGAGAAGCTTCAGCAAGCGCAACTGTTTGTGTGGGTTCAAGTTGTCCAGCAGCAAGTGCAGGAAACGGTGAAGGAAACGGTGAAGAAGTCTCAGAAAACGAAGGAAGTAGTGGAGGTTCCGGACCGCCAGTCGTCGTAGGTTCATCTGGCGGAAGCTCAGGCAGTTCTGGCGGAAGCGCTAGCTCAGCAGCAGGATCAAATCAAGCAGTAGATAACACACCAACACAAGACGCAAGTGATTCAAATCAAGACGATAATGGAGATCAAGAAGAAGGAAGTTCAACACTATTAATCACATTACTAATATTAGCATTATTAATTGGCGGAGGATTTTTCTTATGGAAGAAATACAAGAAACCACAAGAATATACTCCAATGCCTCAAACACCACCTCAATAAAATGGTTTTAGAAAGAATAATATCTCCAGACAATTACAAAGGTAGTTACTTGAAAGCAACTTTGTTTGGAATAATAATAACTGCTATTGGATTAACAATTGGTTATAATCTATTTCCTGACGACGCAGCACTTGCAGCAATATTTTTTATACTAATAGCAGCAGTCCCATTTTTCAGAACATTAATGGTTCAAGAAGAGCGAGCTGAAAAGACATCACACAATCTAAAAGAGATGATCGTAAGAAACAAATATGCGTTAGAATATTTTTTCTTTTTCTATGCAGGAATTTTCCTAACATATTTTGTAGGAGCATTAATTCTTCCAGAAACAATACAATCTGCTTTATTCGGAAATCAATTTGGAGTATTCAAATCAGTTCTCGGTAGCTTTGCAAATCAAGAACATTTTTACATGATTTTATTCAATAATTTGAAAATAGTAATATTGGCACTTATTCTTTCATTAATCTACGGAGCAGGAGCATTAATGATTCTAACTTGGAATGCATCAGTTCTCGGAGTTTTCCTAGCACAACAAGGACTTCAATTATGGAAATATTTACCTCATGCAGGATTAGAATTTTTAGGATTCTTTGCAGCTTCAATTGCCGGAGGAATTCTTTCAGCAGGTGTCGAAAAGCATGAAGTCGGAACAAAGAATTTCAAACATGTTTATGAAGATGCATTATTCCTAGCAATCGCCGCAGTTTTAATTATAATTTTAGCAGCAATTGTGGAAGTTTACGTTTTTCCAATATTTTAAACCAAAACTTATATAAACACATCACTACAACTCTTAATACCCCTACATCGTATCTAGAATTCTGTCGCGAAAGCAAGATTATTAAGAACTATAAACTCTCAAAAACACGCAACACAAGGTTTAAAAACACAACCTAACAATCGAATAAATAAAAAATGGGAAGTTCAGCAGGATTCAGACGAAGACCAAGAAGAGGAAGCCTACAGTATTGGCATAGAAAGAAAGCCAATCGTGAAACTCCTAGAATTCGGGCTTGGAACCGAATTTCTGACGTAAAACTATTAGGTTTTGCAGGGTATAAAGCCGGTATGACCCACATCAATTTTGTTGACAACCGACCAAAATCTCCAACAAAGGGCGAGGAAATCCGAGTCCCAGTTACGATTCTTGAAACACCTTCAATTAACATTTTTAACATCCGATTATATTCTTCTGACAATTACGGTAAAAAAGTAATGGCTGAATCATTTGCTGACAACCTTGATCTGAAACTTGCAAAGCGATTAGATCTACCAAAAAAGAGAGCAAATCCAGATAAATTAGCTGAACTTTTACCAAAAGCTTCCGAAGTCAGAGTTCTTGCATACACAAATCCAAGCGCAACAGCAATTGCAAAAAAGAAACCGGACATAATGGAATTAGCAATTGGCGGAAATGATGTCAACGCACAATTCGAATACGCAAAATCAATTTTAGGAACAGAAGTTCAAATTGAAGATATTTTCTCAAGTTCAGAATCAATCGATGTTCATGCTGTAACAAAAGGAAAAGGATTCCAAGGATCAATTAAAAGATTCGGAGTATCTATTCTACACAGAAAAGCACACAGCGATGGAAGAAGAAAAGTAGCTACACTAGGTAACTGGATGGCTAAAACTTGGAGAGTTCCACACCCAGGACAAATGGGTTATCATAATCGAACTGAATCCAGCAAGCAAATTTTAAAGATTGCAAACGCTGAAGAATCACCAATTACACCAAAGGGCGGATTTGTAAAGTACGGAGAAGTTAAAGGAAAGTATGCTTTAATCGCAGGGAGCCTTCCTGGTCCAAAAAAGAGACTTATTCGACTAACCTTTGCAAAAAGAGCACATTCAGGTGCATTCCCTGCAATTGAAAGTATAGAAGCGTCAACAATTACACAACAAAGATAATGAAAAAGGCACAAGTATTACGAGTCAGTGGAGGAAAAACCTCAGATATAGAACTACCTATTCAATTTGTAGAACCACTTAGAATCGATCTTATTCAAAGAGCAGTTAGAGCATTACAATTTAATAGAAGACAACCATACGGACATGATTTAATGGCCGGAAAAAGACAAGGATATGCAACTTCTAAATTAAGAAATAGTTACAGAACAACATATGGAAAAGGAATTTCAAGAGTTCGTAGAAAACACTTACGAAGTCAAGGAAAACAATTTACTTGGGTTGGTGCATTTGTTGCTAGTGCAATTGGTGGAATGAAGGTATTCGCACCGAGAGCAGAAAAGAATCTAATAGTTAAAATTAACAACAAGGAACGAAGAAAAGCAATTCGTTCTGCAATCGCAGCGTCAAAATATACAATAATTGATGCAAAGATTGAAGTATTAAAGAAAACTGCTGAAGTCAAAAAATCAATGGAATCAAACAATCTTGGAAAAGAATTGGAAAGAGCAAAAATTAAGAAGGTTCGAGCAGGAAAAGGAACACGAAGAGGAAGAAAATATAAAACAAAAGTAGGCCCTCTATTAGTATTTAGTAAAGTTTGTCCAGCATTAATTGCAGCTGAAAACATTCAAGGAATTGATGCCGTTATTGTAAATAATCTTAATGCAGAATTACTTGCACCAGGAGGACAACCAGGAAGATCAACTGTTTGGAGTTCTGATGCAATCAAAAGACTAAAGGAGGAGAATTTATTCAACTAAAATGAAAGGAAATAAAGTATTTGACATTTTGAAGTATCCTTTAGCAACAGAAAAAGCAGTTCGAGCAATCGAGGCAGAAAACACATTAATATTCGCAGTTCACAGAGAATCAACAAAGAAACAAATTAAGTGGGCTATTGAAACAGAGTACAAAGTAAAAGTAACTTCTGTTCGAACACTAAATGACATGAATGGAATAAAGAAAGCCTATGTAAGATTGGATCAATCAAACTTAGCAGTTGATGTAACTTCCAAGCTAGGATTAATATAAAATGGGTAAACGATTAAGACAACAAAGACGAGGAAAAGGGTCTATTCATAAGACACCTAGTCACCGTTCTCTTGGGAAATTAAGTTATCCTTCATATCAAGGCGAAGCCCTATACGGAAGAATTCTAGATATAACTACTTCTCGAATGCATAATGGTCCATTAATGGTTGTTGAATATGACAACGGAGACTTATCACTAACTCCAGCTCCATTTGGAGTCAGAGTAGGGCAAAATATCTCAATGGGAGATACAAACCCAGGAAACGGGAATATAATGAAGATCAAAGATATGCCAACAGGAACATTAGTCTTCAATTTAGAAAGAGTGCCGGGAGATGGTGGAAAATACGTAAGAACTTCAGGAACTGCAGCTCAAGTTTTAGGAAGAGAAGGAAAAGGGATTGCAATAAAATTACCTTCAAAGAAAAAATTGATACTTAACGAAAACTGCTTTGCAACAATTGGGACAATTGCAGGAGCAGGAAGAACTAACAAACCTTTTGTCCGAGCTGGAAACAAATTCTATGCCATGAAAGCAAGAGGACTAAAGTATCCAAAAGTTAGAGGTCGAGCAATGAATGCTGTAGATCACCCACACGGTGGAACTAGACCTAAACAAATGGGTATGGGTAAATATTCCACAACAGTTCCTAGAAACTTACCGCCAGGTAAGAAGGTAGGACATATCGCAGCCAGAAGAACAGGAAAGAAGAAATAAAATGGTAGAAAAAGTGTTTAAGTTTAAAGGGAAGACAATGGAAGAACTTCTAGAATTAGATAGAAATCAATTTGCTGAATTATTAAGCTCAAGAAAAAGAAGAACAATAAAGAGAGGAATCTCAGAAAATCAAGAAAAGTTTATGGAAAAATTAGCAAAGGGAAAACCAAAGTTAAGAACTCACCGAAGAGATATTATAATCACTCCAGCAATGGTTGGGAAAACTGTTGAAGTTTACAACGGAAAAAAGTTTATTACAATTATAATAAACGAAGAAATGCTCGGTTATTACTTAGGATCACTTGTACAAACAAGAAAAATTGCATCACACAAAGGAACTGGAGTCGGAGCTACAAAGAGTTCAAAGCACCAAGGTAAGAAATAATGGTAAAAGGAATTAGTATGCAAGCATATGATGGAAAGACAATGGCTAAAGTAATTGGAAAGAACTTGCCAGTATCAAAGAAAGTCGCATACGAAGTAACAAATCACATTCGAGGAAGAACAATCGAAAAAGCAATAGCAATATTGGAAGATGTTCAAGCAATGAAGATGCCCGTACCTTACAAGAGATATAATAAAGACACACCTCATCGAAAAGGAGATTTTGCAGCTGGAAGATTCCCTGAAAAAGCAGCAAGATACATAATTCCACTATTAAAATCACTAAAGTCAAACGCAGATGATAAAGGATTAACTGGCGAACTAATATTAGTTCATTCAGCAGCAAACATGACTGCAAAGAGACACAGATATGGAAGAGTAAGAGGAGTAAAGAGAACAACACACGTTGAGTTTGTTGCAGCTCCAACAACTAAACCAGCTAAAAAGGTTGAATCAAAGAAAGAAATCAAACCAGCTAAAAAGGTTGAATCAAAGAAAGAAATTAAACCAGCTAAAAAGGTTGAATCAAAGAAAGAAATTAAACCAGTAAAGAAAGTTGAAGAAAAACCAAAGGCTGAAACAAAACCAAAAGAATCAAAATCTGAAACAAAACCAAAGGAGAATAAAAAATGATTGAACGAGAATTCATAAATGAAAAAATGAAGCAACTAAAAATCAAAGAAGCAATAGGAAGAGAATTCACAAAGAGCGCTGAAATCGGCGAAATCACTATGGAAAAAACACCATTAGGTGAACGAATCATAATCAGTACAACTCGACCAGGAATAATCATCGGGAGAGGCGGTTCTACAATTAAAGAATTAACTAATAAGTTAAAAAATAAATTCAGATTAGAAAATCCGCAAATTGAAACTTTAGAAATTCCAAATCCACACAAAAGTGCAGAAGTTGTTGCAAAGAAAATTGCAGGAGAACTTGAAAGATTCGGACCTTCAAGATTCAAAGGAATAGGTTACCGAGAGATGGGAAAGATAATGACTGCCGGAGCATTCGGAGTAGAAATTGTTATTGATGGACCAATTCCTGGTGCACGTTCAAGAAAATGGAGATTTTATAATGGTTACATGAAGAAGTGCGGTTTCATTTCAGATAATTTACTAGATAAAGCTCAAGCAGATGCAGTTCTAAAGAAAGGAACAGTCGGAGTTTCAGTTACAATAATGCATCCAGATACACCACTTCCAGACAAAATTATTATCGTAGAACCTGAATCTGAAAAGACAGAAACTATTGAGTTGGAAGAAGTAGTAGAAGAAAAACCAAAAGAAGAAACTAAACCAGAGGTAAAGAAAGCACCAGCTAAAAAAGTTGAAGTAAAGAAAGAAACTAAACTCGCGGTAAAGAAAGCACCAGCAAAAAAGGAGACTAAGAAATAATGGCAATACTCAGATCAAAAGAAATCAGAGACAAGAAAATGAAAGCAAGAGAATCAAGTATGATTGACTTAAAACGAGAACTTGCAAAATTAAACTCACAAAAAGCATCAGGAAGAATCCCAGAAAATTCAGGTAAGATTCGAGAAATAAGAAGAACTGTTGCAAGAATATTAACAATCAACAAAGAGGAGGTAACTAGCAAATAATGAGCGACATAGACCCATTAACCGGTTTGCCAAAAGATCTTGGTACAATTGAAAATATTTCCAAGGAAACGCAGATAATTCAAATTAGAGTTGATCGGCGAAGATACGGAAAGGCAATGACAATTGTTGAAGGCTTCGATTCTTCAGTAGATGTAAAATCTTTGGCAAAACAACTTAAGTCTCGTTTAGCAACTGGCGGAACTTTGAAGGGAAAGACAATTGAACTTCAAGGGGACCAACGCGAACGAGTTAAGGCGATACTAATTAAGATGGGCTATTCACAAGAAGGGATTGATGTAAAATGATAACACCTCAAAATATACTGAGACATGAGTTGATTGGACTTAATGTGCAAGTCACAAAAGCACTCAACCCACTTTCAAGAAATATTAAAGGTGAAGTCATAGATGAAACCCAACAAACAATACTCATTCGAACAAAAAACGGCGACAAAAAACTCCTTAAACGACTTGCGACTTTCGAGTTTGACTTGAAAAAAGCAAGAGTAGAAGTTAAAGGATTAGAATTGATTGGACGTTCGTGGGAAAGAATAAAAAAATAAAATGGCAAAAACTGAAAAATCAAAGGCAAAGAAACCTGCAAAGAAACCTGCGCCAAAGAAAGAAGTAACTAAAATAGACTCAATTGCACCAACTCGAGGAAGAACTTTTGTTGGAAAAGTTATTTCGGATAAGATGCCTAAGACAGTAAATGTTGAATGGGCAAGACAGGCTTACTTGTACAAATATGAACGTTATTATCCAACGAAATCAAGAGTTAAAGCACACAATCCTGAACACATTAAAGCAAAAGTTGGAGATATGGTAAGAATTGCAGAATGTAGACCAATTAGTAAAACTAAGAAATTCATAGTTATCGAAAAAATGGAGGCAAAGAAATGAGACCAATTAAAATAAATCCAGTAAGATCAATTCCAATTGGCGCTGTAATTAATATTGCTGACAATTCAGGAGCTCGTAAACTTAAAGTAATTAGCGTAAAAGGTTTCAAAGCAAGAACTAGACAATTAGGATGTGCAGGAGTTGCAGATCTAGTAACAGGAACAGTAGTTGCAGGAAACCAAGACATGAAACACAACGTAGTCCAAGCAGTAATTATTCGACAAAAGAAAGAATATGCAAGACAAGACGGAATTAGAGTTTCATTTGAAGATAATGCCGGAGCAATAATTAAAGATCTAAAATTAGGAACACCAAAGGGAACCGTTATTAAGGGCCCAGTAGCAAAGGAGGTAGCCTTGCGATGGTCACAAGTTGGCAAGTTGGCAAGTATATTACTATAATGAAAATAAGATGGAGTAAAACATGGGGAAGAAGTGTTCAACCTAGAAAGCAAAGAAAGTTCATATTCAATGCTCCAAATCATATTAAGAGAAAATTACTGGCTTCACCACTAAGTAAAGTTCTTAGAAAAGAACACAAAAAAAGAAGTCTAGTAGTGAGGAAAGGAGATACAGTAAAGATATTGAGAGGACAATTCAAAGGAACAATGGGAAAAATAACTGAAATTAATATGAAGAAAACTCGAATATTTGTAGATGGAGCTCACCAAATAAAAGCAAACGGTCAAATTGCACCGTACCCAATCCATCCGTCGAATTTAGTAATAATCACACCAATACTTTCAGACAAAAAAAGAAAGGAGGTATTAGCTAGAAAATGAGCAAACAAAGACATATTTCAAGATTAGCAGCACCAAGATCATGGCAAGTTGCACGTAAAGCAACAAAATGGATATCAAAACCATTACCGGGTCCAAGAACAAAAGTAGAAGGAATTCCACTAGTTGTATTGCTACGAGATGTAACTGGAATAATCGAAAATAAAAGAGAATTAAAATATCTAATCAACACAAAACAAATTATGGTAAATGGAAAATTATACAAAGAAACAAACCTGGCAGTGGGGTTGTTTGATGTAATTTCATTTCCATCAATAAAAAAGAGCTACAGAGTTGTTCTAACAAAACTTGGAAAACTCCAAATGGTTGAAATTTCAGAAAAAGAAGCAAACACATTATTACTTCAAGTCAATGAAAAGACCTCAGTAAAAGGAGGAAAACTCCAAATAAATCTTTCAAATGGATGGAATTTACTAACTGATACAAAAACAAAAGTTAAAGTTGGAGAATCAGTATTATTCGATCTTAAGAAAAGAAAAATCAGTGAAAACTTTGGATTTAACAAAGGAGCAACAGTATACTTCGTAAGAGGTAAACGAGCAGGACATTCAGCAGTATTTAAGTCTCTAAAAGAATCAGGAATTCTTCAAAGACAAAAGATTGCAGTACTTGAATTCGGAAAGGAGACAATTGAAAGTACTTTGAACAATTTAATTACCGTTGGTTCAAAGAAAGCTTCAATAACAATTAATTAAAATGGCAGAAACAGCAACAAAAACCCAGACTAAGGACAATCCAATGCAAGAAATAAGAATCGAAAAGATTACTCTGAACATCGGGGCAGGAGCAGATCCTAAGAAGGTTGAAAAAGCAATAATGTTACTTTCAACAATTTCAGGGATGAAAGCAGTTGAAGCACAAGCAAAAAAGAGAATTGCAGCATGGAAACTTAGACCAGGTTTAGCAATCGGAGCAAAAGTAACAATTCGAAATAATACTGAAGAATTATTGATCAGATTATTAAAAGCAAATAGTTCAGTAATCTCCAAAAGAAAGTTCAATGAAAATGGATTCAGTTTTGGAATTGAAGAATACATCAACATTCCAGAAGTAAAATACGAACCAAAGATTGGAATTATTGGATTAAATGTTTCAGTAACTTTGAAACGTCCAGGTTTCAGAATAAAAAAGAGAAAACTTGCACCTAGAAAAATATCAAGCTCACATCGAATCACAAAAGAGGATGCAATTAAATTTGCAGAAACTAAATTGGGAGTAAAAGTAGAATGAAATTACCGGGAATAAAAACAATGTCTTTCTCAAAGACAAAAAAGAAAAAGGTAGTCAGAAATAACTCAATTAAACCAAGATCATATGGAAAAAACTTATCCAGATGTAATCGATGCGGAGGAAGAAAAGGAGGAAAAATTGGCCGATATGGTTTGGACATCTGTAGAAGATGTTTCAGAGAAGTTGCTCAAGACATAGGCTTTACAAAATACAGATAAAATGATGAATGATATACTTGCACAAGCATTGTCAAAAATAAATAACGCAGCAGCAAGAGGTAAATCAGAAGTTACACTACATCCATCCTCAAAAGTAGTTACAAAGATAATGACTTTATTAAAAGAGGAAGGCTACATTCAAGATTTCAAATCAGAGAATACAACAAGAGGAACCATTACAACAGTTCAACTAAACGGAAAGATAAACAAGGTTGGATCAATTAAACCAAGATTTTCTGTAACAATGGACACATATGAAAAGTTCGAAAAGAGATATCTACCAGCAAAAGATTTTGGAAGAATTTTCGTGTCAACAACAGACGGAATAATCACACACATCAAAGCAAAAGAAGTAAACAAAGGAGGAGCATTAATAGCTTATATTTACTAAAATGGCAACAACAAGGAGAACTCGAGTACAAGGAACACACTTTAGACATCAAGGAAAGTTTAGACCTGTTTTGAAGTATAGAAAGGGTGGAAAGACAATTCCGATGCCCTTCGGAGAAAAAGTAAAACCAGAAGCAAGAGTCACAATAAGTGAAGGAGTAACTGTAATAATCGATAACAAGATGATAACCTTTTCAAAAGGAGAATATAAACTATCACGAGAATATCCTGTAGCACTAATTAAATTCAAACAAGAAAATAATGAAATCCTAATTCAAGGTCAATCAACTAGTGCAAAAGTAAGAGCAATTGTAGGATCATTTAATGCACACTTAAAAAACATTCAAAGAGGATTAGAAGAACCATTTATATACAAATTAAAAATAACTTCAGTTCACTTTCCAATGACTGCAAAAATTGAAAATAATATTTTTGAATTAAAGAACTTTTTAGGTGGGAAGAAACTTCGAACAGCAAAGATTCCAGAAGGAGTAGATATCAAACTAAATGGTGATGTTATCGAATTATCTTCAAGAGATATTGAACTTGTTGGAATGGCTTCAACTCGATTAGAATTACTTACGCGAGTTACAAAACGAGATCGAAGAGTTTTCCAAGACGGCATATTCATTACAGAAAAGGCAGGTAAAGTATTATGAAAGAATTAATAGCTCAAAAAATTTCAATGAAGAAAAGAAGACCTAAGTTTGAGCGACAAGAAGCTCATGTTAAACCAAGACTAAGTAGATCTGGATGGAGAAAACCAAGAGGGATTCAATCAAAGATGAGACTTCAAAGAAAAGGATACAACGCAACAGTAAAAGTAGGTTATAGAACTCCAAGAGCACTACGAGGAAGACTAATTAGCGGACTTATTGAAACAATAGTTATAAATCCAACTGAGTTAAAAGATATTCAAAAAGATCAGATTGCATTAATTCCAAGAACTTTAGGAAACCGAAAAAGATTGGAAGTACTAAAAGAAGCAAAAAAATTGAAAATAAGAATCTCAAATTATTCAAACATTGATGCAAAGATTTCAGAAATTGAAGATAATCTAGTTGAACGAAAGAAACGAAGATCAGAATCAAAATCAAAGAAAACAGAAAAGGCAAAAAAACTAGCAAAGAAAGAAGAAGAAAAGAAAAACAAAGATAAGAAAAAACAAAAGAAAGAAGAAAAGAAAGTAGAAGAAAAAACAAAAGAATCAAACTCAAAAACTGAAAAAACAAAGGCTGAACCAAAAAAGTCACCAGTCAAGAAAAAATCAAAGAAGGAGACTAAGAAATGAATCTAGAAATGCAAAAGCGACTATCTTCAAAAGTAGCAAAAGTAGGACTAGCTCGAGTAAAAATTAATCCTGAAAATGTTGATCAAGTCAAGGAAGCAATTACAAAAGCAGATATCCGTGATTTAATTGACAACAAAGTAATTGAAATCTTACCTCTTGTAAGAAATTCAAAAGCAAGAGCAAGACTTCGAGCCAAAGCAAAGAAAAAAGGACGTCAAAGCGGACCAGGTTCAAAAGTAGGTACAAGGAATGCAAGAACTCCAACAAAAAGAGTGTGGATTAATAGAATAAGACTCCAAAGAAAAATAATCAAATCATTCAAAGATTCAGGAAGACTTTCCACGGGCGATTGGAAAACATTATATTATCGTGCTAAAGGAGGATTCTTCCGTAACAAGCGACACTTACTTCAAACCCTTGAACAAGGTAAATTGCTTAAGGAGAAAAAGAAATAATGGCAACAGGAAAAAGATTCAACGTAAGATTTAGAAGAAGAAGAGAAGGTAAAACAAGTTACAAAAAGAGACTTGCTTTAGCAAAATCTGAACTACCAAAATTAGTAGTAAGAAGATCAAATAGATATTTGATTGCACAAATTGTAAACTATACGGAAGAAGGAGACACAACAGTTGCACACTTCAATTCACAGTCACTGAAATCAAAAGGATGGAAACATTCATGTACAAATATTCCTGCAGGATACTTAACAGGTCTTGCAATTGCAGGCGCAGCTAAGAAAGCAAAAGTTGCAGAAGCAATTTTGGATATGGGTTCATATACGCCTACAAAAGGATGTAAAGTTTATGCAATTTTGAAAGGAGCAATAGATGGTGGACTAAAAGTTTCAGCATCTGAAGAAGCATTACCAAGCGAAGAAAGACTAACCGGAGTACATATTAATGAGAAGATTTCAGCAGATTTAAAAAAGCTTAAGGAGAGCATCTAAAAATGGCACGACCAAAAAGAAACTTCAAACCTAGACAAAGACTCGATGCAGACGGAAACGTAATCGATCCTAGAACAAAAATGCTTGAAGAATGGAATCCAAAAACAGAATTAGGAAGAAAAGTAAAAGCAGGAGAAATCACAACAATTGAAGAAGTTATGAATTCAGGAAAGAGAATATTAGAATCAGAAATTGTTGATGCAGTTATTCCAAATTTAGAATCAGATTTTATTAATGTTGGTCAAGCAAAAGGTAAATTTGGTGGCGGACAAAGAAGAATATTTAAACAAACTCAAAAGAAAACAAAAGATGGAAATAGAATTTCATTCAATGCATTGGCAGTTGTAGGAAACCGAGACGGTTATGTTGGCGTAGGAGTTGGGAGATCTAAAGAAACAGTTCCTGCAAAAGACAAAGCAATCAGAAATGCTAAATTAAATATAATGCAAATTGGAAGAGGAAATGGCTCTTGGGAAAGTGAAACCCCAGAACCAACTTCAATACCTTTTGAGATTAGTGGAAGAAGCGGATCTGTAAGAGTAACATTTATGCCCGCGCCACCAGGAACAGACTTAGTTATTGAAAATGAACTTAAGAAAATATTCAAACTTGCAGGAATCAAAGATGTTTGGTCAAAATCCAAAGGTCAAGCAAGACAAAAATTCAATCTTGTTGCAGCAACAATGAAGGCGCTGAAACAAACAACAACTTTCAGACTTAGAGATCAACAAAAAGCACTAGTGAGAGAAGGATCAATTAACAAATGAAATCAATAGAAGGAACTTTAATTGCAGTATTAAGAATTCGAGGAGAAGTTGGAGTTCGAGATCAAATAAAACAAGCAATGAACTTAATGAAACTTCACAGAAAGAATCGAGTTATTCTATTGAAAAATACTCAATCAAATGTTGGAATGATCAATAAAGTAAAAGACTATTGTACTTTTGGAGAAGTTGATGCAGAATTAGTAAAAGAACTTCTTGAAAAGCGAGGTCGTACTGCAGGAAATAAACAATTGACAGCAGATTATTTGAAAAAAGAAGCAAAAACTGACTTCTATTCATTATCAAAAGCTTTAGTTGAAGGAAAAGCTTCATTGAAAGATATTCCTGGTCTAAAGCGATACTTCAAAATGCATCCACCAGTTGGAGGATTTGAACGAGGCGGAGTTAAGCATCCGTTTGCAGCAGGAGGAGCACTTGGATATAGAGGAAAAGAAATGAGCAAACTTATCCAAAAGATGATCTAAAATGGCAGAAAAGAAATCTCGAAAGAAACGCGGAACTCGAACCCACGGATGGGGTGCAGGTAAAAAGCACAGAGGTGCTGGAAACCGCGGCGGACGAGGAAGAGCAGGAATGGGAAAACGAGGACAACAAAAGAAAACTTTACCTCTAGCTCAAGGAAAGAAACCTGTTGGTCAAATTGCAAACAACAATAAAGGAATGCCGGTCGTTCTTGAAAGAGTTAAGAAAATTAATGTTCTAAATTTAGTTGATTTACAAAACAATATGGAAAAATGGACTGCTGAAGGAAAAGCAGAGAAAACAAAAACTGGTTATTCAGTTGATTTAGAAAAGATTGGATACACAAAACTTCTATCAAAAGGTGAAGTTACATTTAAACTCAATATTAAAATAAATTCAGCTTCAGCAAAAGCTAAAGAAAAACTTGAAGCTGCAGGCGGAAAAATTGAACTAAGAGTTTCAAAAGAGTAAGTAATAAAAACGCAAGACTGCATTCATAATCATGAGTTTGATTCAAACAGTTTCAAAGTACATCCCAGATGTTAATGGACCAACTAAAAAGCTCGGATTCAATAAAAAATTAAAATGGACAGGAATTGTCCTACTTCTTTATTATGTTCTTTTACACATTCCACTTTATGGTTTAGGTACTAATGCACTTAAACAATTTGAAGCATTATCTACAATTCTCGGAGCAAGTTTCGGTTCCTTAATTTCATTAGGTATTGGTCCTATTGTAACTGCAAGCATTGTATTACAATTACTAGCAGGATCGGGAATTCTCAAAATCGATTTAACAAAACCAGGCGGTAGAGCAGCATTTCAATCTATGCAGAAAGTATTCATACTTCTTTTTGTAGTATTCGAATCGATAGTCTATGTTATGATGGGTGGTTTAGCACCAACAGCCGAACTAACTGGAGGAGCATATCTATTTATGGAAATAATACTAATCATTCAGCTAATTGTTGGAGGATATATGATTGTTCTTATGGATGGAGTTGTCCAGAAATGGGGATTCGGATCAGGAGTATCATTATTCATCGCAGCAGGAGTTTCCAGAGAAATATTCATCGCAGCATTCAGTCCATTTCCATCACCAACAAATCCAGATGCACCAGTAGGTAAAATTCCACTACTTATTCAAGCACTAGGAACAGGTAATTCACCAGAAGTAATTCTTTCAATTATAGCCGTAGTAGCAACAATCGGAGTATTTGCTATGTCGGTTTATGGACAATCAATGAAGGTTGAAATTCCACTTTCATGGGGTAGAGTAAGAGGTCACGGAATAAGATGGCCATTAAAATTCATGTATACTTCAAATATTCCAGTAATTTTAGTCGCTGCACTTATGGCAAATATACAACTATGGGGGAGACTTTTAGAAAATTGGGGAAAACCAATTCTTGGAACATTTGAAAACGGAGTGGCACAAACAGGATTAGTAAAGTGGGTTAATGCACCAGATATTATAAGACCAATAGTTGCAGGTTCAGGACTGACGGGAGAAATATTTCTTCAAGCAATAATTTATTCATTATTACTAATTGCGGGTTCAGCATTCTTCTCTGTTCTTTGGGTAAAGACTGCGAATATGAGTGCGGATGCTCAAGCAAGACAAATTTTATCCTCAGGAATGCAGATACCAGGATTCAGACGAGATCCTAGAGTTCTTGAAAGTATATTAAACAGATATATACCGGGACTTACAATAATGGGTGGAGCATTAGTTGGTTTACTTGCAGCATTTGCAGACTTAATGGGATCTCTAAGTCGAGGAACAGGAATACTATTGGCAGTTATGATTATATACAAACTCTATGAAGATATTTCGAGAGAGCACGCAATGGATCTACATCCAGCGCTAAAGAAAATGATGGGCGGCGAAAAATAAAATGGCATTAATATTTGGACTTGGCCCAATAACTTTCATGACTGTGGCAGTTATAATAATAACTTTACTAATCACAGTTGTTCAAAAATATACTGTTGATCAAAATGTTATGCGGGAATTAAAAGAAGATTCCAAAAAGATGAGGAAGGAACTAAAAGCAATAAAAGATAATCCAGCAAAAATGCAACAACATCAGAAAAAAATGATGGAGCTTTCAATGAAACAAATGAAAATGTCATTTAAACCAATGATGTATTATATGATTCCACTAATCTTATTCTTCACATGGCTAAGAAATACTATGACTGGAATAATTGTATTAAAGCCACCAATCTGGCCATGGGAAATGGGTTATCTTGGTTCATATATCATATTATCAATATTTTTCTCTATGATGTTTAGAAAGATACTTAAAGTAAATTAACAAAAGTGAATTATGGAAATTGGGAAAGTTTGTATGAAGATTGCAGGACGCGATGCAGGTAGACCGGCAATCGTAATCGAAGTACACAAAGACGGTTATGTAACAATTGACGGATATTCTAGAAGAAAGAAAGTTAATCCACAACATTTACAATTTATTGGAACAAAGGTTGATATAAAGAAAGGTGCAACTCATGACACAGTAATTAAGGCTCTTGAAAAGCTTGGATTCTCTCAACCAGAAAAATCAACTTTCGAGAAAAAAGCAAGGAAGAAAAACAAGAAGTCTAAAAAGTAATTTTTTATACACACAAAACCTTACAAAAACATGAAAATCTTAGTTAGAGACAAATCAATAAAAATTCTTAAGAGAACTCCAAAGAAAGATATTAAAGAACTAAGAGAACATTCACTAATAATTCTAAATAAACCAAAAGGTCCGTATTCAAGAAAAGCAACCAGATTTTTACTAGATCTGGGAATAAAAAAAGCAGGACATGCTGGAACATTAGATCCAATTACAACAGGAGTTTTACCAGTATTTCTAAATAGAGGAAACAAGATATCAGGAATACTCACAATATCAAAAAAAATATACCGAGCAAACATGCATCTACATAAAGAAGTTCCAAATAAAAAAATCCAAAAAGCAGTAAAAAAATTCACTGGAAAAATTGAACAACTTGTTCCAAAGAAATCGGCAGTAAAAAGACAAGTCAGAACAAGAGAAATTTATAAGTCAAAGATAGAAAAAATTGATGGAAGAGATGTAACACTTTATGTCGAATGTGAAGCAGGAACATACATAAGAAAATTAATTCATGACATTGGAGAAGATCTGAGTGTTGGAGCAAACATGGATCAACTTGAAAGAATAAAATCGGGACCTTTTTTCCTAAAACATGCACACTCAACAAAAGTAATTAACGAAGCAATAAAATCAAAAGATGAAACAAAATTAAGAAAAGTTTTACTTCCATTAGAAAGAGCAGTTGAAGAAATGCCTAAAGTGTGGGTTGATGACGGCGTATTGAAACCATTTAGTTATGGTTCACCAATTTATTACAACGGAATATTACAACTAACTAATAATATCGAGTTCAAAGATAAGGTTGCACTGTTCAATACGAAGAATGAATTAATTGGAGTTGGAATTGCACGCGGAAATTCAAAAGAATTATTAACTGAAACTGAAGGGACTGCAATAAGAAACGATATCAATTTAACTAAAATAGAATGATACAAAAAGAACTACTAGATGTTTTAGCATGTCCAGATGATAAATCTGAATTAGATCAGGGAAATGGAAAATTAATTTGTAAAAAATGTAAAAGAGTTTTTAAAATTGAAGATGGAATTCCAATAATGCTTCCAAAAGATTTCTAAATTTTAATTCGACGTTCAATTTTTTTCTTAACTTCAATTGGATTCTTTATATAATGAAATACTAAATCTGCATGCCCGCCAGTTTGAGTATGAATATGAATGTGTCCATAATTCAAAATTGCACCCAATGCACTTTGATTAACTTTTACAGTAGTCATATTATTATATCTAACTGCTTTGGAATGATCACCAATCAAACCATGTCGCAACAGTACTCGATCATTAGTAATAACTAAATGAGTAGTATATTTTTTTATTGTAGCATGGATTAGTGGGATAATTAAGGGAGACAATGCAAGTTGCCTATGATATTTAAGCCAAGAAGGGCGTTCAACATATTGTATTTTTTCACCTTCATGAAGATGTCTTTTTATTTTTTTACTCATAATTATACCATATCTTTCAAATATTTAAAGATTCAGATAAGCCAGTAATAAGGTTTTTAAACCTAAAACAATGACAAAAACCACGCCAAGGTCGCATAGCCTGGTATTGCGCAGGATTGCTAATTCTGTTCCTTCGGGAGTCGCGGGTTCAAATCCCGTCCTTGGCGTTCGTTATTAAAATTTAACAAACCACTTGCTCTAAGTGATTTGGTTTTCCATCGATACCTTTAAAAACTAAACATAAATTAATGAGGTTATGGCTGAGAGTGAATTCAGAGCAATTATTCGATTAGGAGACAAGGATATCAAGGGCGAAGTACCAATGGGTCACGCACTAACAAAGCCTAAAGGCTCATCCTTTATGTTTGCTAATGCTATTTGTAAAGTTCTTAATTTAGATATAAAGAAGAAATGTGGTGCTTATGATCTTAAAGAAATTGAAAAAATTGAAGATGCTATTAGAAATCCATCAAAATATAATATTCCAACTTGGCTTATGAATCGTAGAAAAGATAGAGAAACAGGAGAAGATAAACATCTTTTATCCTCAGATCTAGATCTTACAAAACAATTCGACATAAGAGCCATGAGAAAGATTAAGAGTTATAAGGGAGTTAGACACGCAGCAGGTTCTAAGAAAGTTCGTGGTCAATCCACTAAATCTACTGGAAGAAAAGGTAGCGTTGCTACACGTAAGAAGGAAACTAAATAATGGGACTAGCAAGACACCAAAGAAAAAAATACACATCACCAAACCACCCTTGGAAAGCTGATAGAATTGATGAAGAAACTGAAATCGTCAAAGAATACGGCTTTAAAAACAAGAAACAAATTTGGAAGATGGAATCCATTCTAAGAAATTATAGAGTTCAAGCTAGAGAAATTGTAGGTCTTCGAGGAGAACGAAAAGATCAAGCACTTAATACTTTAATTACAAAATTAGTCAAACTTGGACTAGTAGAAAAAGGAGCTACTGCAGACAATGTTCTAAATTTACAACTTCGAGATTTACTTGAACGGAGACTTCAAACGGTTGTATACAAAATGGGATTATCAAATTCAGTTAATCAATCAAGACAATTTATTCTACACAAAAAAGTTACAGTAAATGGAACTGCACTAACTTCACCATCATATTTAGTTAGAGAGGGTGACAAGATTGCATTCAAAGAAGGATTTTCACCAGTTCTTGTTGAAGTAGTTGAAAAGGCTCCAAAAACTGAAGAAAAAGTAGAAGTTAAACTTCAAGAGGTGAAGGAATAATGGCAAAAGAAGGACAAACAGGAATTGCACACATTTACTCCTCTTACAATAATACTATATTACATATCACAGATATGACTGGCGCAGAAACAATTGCACTAGTTTCAGGTGGTCAAGTTACAAAGCAACAAAGATTAGAAGCTCATGCAAACACTTCAATATTTATGGCAAAAAACGCAATTAATACTGCAAAAGAAAAAGGAGTAAACAAATTACATGTTCGAGTTAGAGCTCAAGGAGGACACAATGGTTCAAGATATCCAGGTCCGGGAGCACAACCAGCAATCAGAACACTAACAAAGAATGGAATGAAAATATTATCAATTTCAGACGTCACACCAATTCCGCACGGTGGATGTCGAAAGAAAGGCGGAAGAAGAGGTAGAAGAGTATGAAATTTCAAATACTTAATTCAACAGATAATGAACTTCAACTGGTTGTTGAAGATGTATCAGAAGCTTTGATGAATATAATCCGAAGAACAGTTTCTTTCGAAGTACCTACTTTCGCAGTAGAAGAAGTTTATTTCAAAGAAAATACGTCAGTATTATATGACGAAATCCTTGCACACAGAATAGGATTAGTTCCACTAAAAGTTGATAAAGGAATATTTGTAATGAAGGATCCAAAAGTTGAATTAACTTTAACAGTCGAAGGTCCAAAAGAAGTAACTTCAGCAGATTTGAAATTAGAGGGAAAAGGCGTAGAAGCACTTTATCCAAAAACACCACTAGTTAAAATTTCAAAGAATCAAAGAATTGAACTCAGAGCAGTTGCAATTCCCGGAACAGGAAAAGAACATGTAAAATGGTCTGCAGGTCATGCCTACTATTTCCACTATCCCTCAAAAGCAAAAGGTTCAGAAAACCTCGAAAAACTACGAAAAATGGTAGACGAAGAGGAAATAGGAACACTTAAAAACCAACCAAATAAATTCATACTTGTAATCGAAAGCTGGGGACAGCTTGAACCAAAAGTACTGCTTAAGCAGGCTCTAAATAAAATCGGAGCAAACTTAAGTGAGTTGAAGGTAAAGTAGACCCTCACGCACGAGTGCCAGAGCGGTCAAATGGGCTGGGTTTAGGTCCCAGTGGCTTAGTGCCTTCGCAGGTTCGAATCCTGTCTCGTGCATAAGATTCACAAAGGAAAAAAAGAAAATGGAAACAAACATACACTTGAAGCTGTTAATTGCTAGCCTTAGAAAGAAGTCTGACTTCTGGAATGAGGTGTCAACAAAGCTTTCTGTACCTGCAAGAAAAAGAGTTACAGTAAATTTAGGTAGCTTAAATGAATATACTGATGGGGAAACAGTAGTTATCCCTGGAAAGTTAGTGGCAGGCGGAC
>Ga0209775_1000478_pt1 | contig 22158 bp, 32 predicted proteins | sample SaaInlV_135m_DNA_FD_184661 | JGI IMG/M metagenome (GOLD analysis project Ga0209775, IMG submission 184661) | Marine microbial communities from expanding oxygen minimum zones in the Saanich Inlet - SI072_LV_135m_DNA (SPAdes) (version 2) | ecosystem: Environmental > Aquatic > Marine > Intertidal... | reverse complement strand
TTCTGTGCTCCATAGAATTAAATCAATATGTCCCATACTCATTTCATTGTTTTTACAGAAGATTTTCATGGTATTTTCGATCTCAAAATACTTTTTTGGAGTCAGAGTTTTGGGAATTTCTTCAATCAAGCCCATATTTATCAGATTTTTTAGAATGTGACGATCCAGAATTGCTAAATCTCTTCCATGTCCAATATTTCTCAGATAATGAGATGCTTCTTTGTATCCTAACCCTTTGAAAGTTTGAACTATTTTGTGTCTTAGCTCTTCAATATTGTCAAAATCAAAATCAAAATTCTGAAATTTTTCTCTTGCTTCAACGATTCGCTTGGCTTTCGTAATATGAAAACGAATGCTCTTTAAATGTGGTTCTAGTTGTTCAGGATTTCCGTTGAGAAGTAAGTCGTGTTCTGTTAGTAGCTTTATTGATTGATCTGCTGCACGCGCTTTTGATTGTGGAGTTAGTAAACAAAAAGCAAGTTCTTCAAAGAGTTGATCTCTGTTTTTTGTATCAATTTCATCATATTTTTCCAGATGTTTATCTATTTTTTCCTTACTTTCTTGAAATCGTTGTATAAATCGTGCTTGATATATTTCTGGAGAAGCTTGCATAGTTAACTTTTGGATGAAAACTTATAAGCTGTTCAATCGAAGTTCTTATAAATTAACTCCCGTTAAGTCGGGCATGTTAAAACACCCACAAGAAATTGAGGCAGTTTATATTATTCCTGCTATTCGAAAGTGTCTAACTTTGGAACTTTTGAACGAACATAAATTAACTCAAAAGGAGATTGCTGAGTTAATAGGGATAACTGAAGCAGCAGTTTCTCAATATAAGAAAGAAAAGCGAGGCAAACTTGTTGAGTTGCCTGAGCATGTTGTTTCTGAATTGAAAATTAGTGCTGAAAAGATTAAGGCTGGAGAAGTATCTGTTTTTGCTGAAACTCAAAGATTACTGAGAGAAATTCGGAATGATTTGACAATTTGTAAAATCCATCAAATCCTGGATGAAAACGTTCCGATGGATTGTGGAGTTTGCGTGGAGCATCTATAAAATGGAAACATATTTTGATCATGCTGCAACAACCTATGTAAGACCTGAAGTAACTCAAATTATGAGCAAATATCTTGAAGATGAATATGGTAATCCTGGAAGTTTTCACTACAAAGGTTTGAAAGCTAAACTGGCTTTGAGCGAGGCACGGGAAAAGATTGCCAAGCTAATTGGTTGTAATTCTAGTGAAATTATATTTACAGGTGGTGGAACGGAAAGTTGCAATCTTGCAATTAAAGGTTTGGTAAAAGCTAAGAAAAAGGGTCATATTATTACTTCTTCAATCGAACATCATGCAGTTACTGACACTTGTGATTATCTTGAAAGACACGAGGGCTTTGAGGTTACTTATGTTGATGTTGATAAAGATGGAATTGTTGATGTTGATAAAGTTCGAGAAGCTGTAAGAGATGATACAATTTTGATTTCAATCATGTATGCAAATAATGAGATTGGAACAATTCAACCAATTGAAGCGATTTCCAAGATTGCAAAAGAAAAAGGAATTCTATTCCACACTGATGCATGTCAAGCTTCAGGAAGTTTGGATATTGATGTCCGAAATATTGGTGTTGATATGATGACTCTGAATGCAAGTAAGATTTATGGTCCAAAGGGCGTTGGGCTTCTATATGTTCGAAAAGGAATTCGGTTGGTTCCTTTAATTCATGGTGGCGGTCAGGAGAAAAATAGACGAAGCGGTACTGAAAATGTTCCAGGGATTATTGGTTTTGCTGAGGCTCTGGAATTGGCTCAGGCTGAAAAGGATAAAGAAAGTGCGCGGTTGGTAGAACTTCGGGATTATTTGATTAAACGAGTTGATGATGAAATTCCTGAATCTTGGTTGAATGGTCATCCTACTAATAGGTTGGCAAACAATGCAAATATCACTTTTTTGAATGTAGAAGGAGAAGCAGTTATTTTGCTAATGAATGAACATGAGATTTATGTATCGAGCGGAAGTGCTTGTACTTCTAAGACACTTGATCCTTCTCACGTAATTGTTGCAATGGGCATGCCTTATGAGGCAGCTCACGGAAGCATTAGATTCACTTTAGGTAAACGAAATACTAAGAAAGATGTTGATAAGTTGATGGAAGTTTTGCCAGACATTATTGAAAAACTTCGAGGAATTTCACCAGTTCATTTAAAAATGGAGGAAATAAGATGATAGACGTTAAAGCAGCAGTGCATCCTGATGTAAAGGCAAAGGTTGATGCTAAATCTTGGTTCTATACTGACAAAGTTAGAGACCATTTCTTCAATCCGAAGAATATTTTGAAAACTCAAAAAGAAGCTTCTGACTACGATGCTGTATCTCATGGTGTTGGTGAAGTTGGTAGTCCAGCTTGCGGAGATATGATGAAGATTTGGATTAAAGTTGATTCTGACTCTGATAAAATCAAAGAATGTAAATGGCAGACTTTTGGTTGTGCTAGCGCAATTGCAAGTACTTCTATAATGTCTGAGATGGTTGTTGAGAAGGGCGGTATGACTATTACTCAAGCTCTTGAGTTAAAACCTCAGGATATTGTTGAAAGATTGCACGGTTTACCTGCAAGAAAATTCCACTGTTCAGTTCTTGGTGACAAAGCACTTCGGGCAGCAATAAATAATTACTTCTTTAAGTCAGATCAAAAAGATAGAATGATTATTTCGAAAGGTGCTGAAATCGTTGACAAGATTTTGAAGATTACTGACAAAGATATTGAAGAATGTGTTCTTGAAGGTGCTCATGATTTTGAGGCGGTTCAAAAGAAAACAAAAGTTGGTGTTCAAGATAAAACTTGTATCCCTCGAGTAAAGGAATTGATCGAGTTTTATAAGGACAAATATTACGGTTAATTGATTGCGTGTTTAGTTATTTCCAAATTGCAACTTTTGTTCTTTGTACACCAGGCTTCGCATTTACTTGCTAACTCTTTTGTTTTATATTTGAATCCACATGCTCCGCAAATGTTGAGTTTTCCTACTTTCTTTACCATGTGATTATTTATCTTAGCATCTACAAAAAAAGTTGTTATTTCTAAAGCGTCTCTTCTCCAGGTTTCCATTCAACAGGGCAAAGTCCACCATTCTTTAGTGCTTCTAAAACTCTTATTGTTTCTTCAACTGAACGTCCAACATCTAAATCAGAAATTAATGAGTATCTTAGAACTCCTTCGGGATCAAGTATGAATGTTCCCCGATATGCAATTCCTTCATCTTCCTTTAGAACTCCGAATAATCTTGATACTTTATGAGTTGTATCTGCGATTACAGGAAATTTTACTTCAGGTAACTCTTTCTGGAACCAAGCCTTATGTGAGTGAACTGAATCCGTACTTGCTCCGATCACTTGCGCACCGAGTTCGTTAAATTTGCTTTCATATTTTGCAAAGGATCTTATTTCAGTTGGACAGATAAATGTAAAGTCTAAGGGGTAAAAAAACAATACTGTCCATTTTCCATTATTGTTTGAGAATTTGAATTTCTTAAATTCTCCATTTTCATAAATATCAGCTTCAAAGTCTGGTGCTTTTTGTCCCAATGATATTGTATTTTGATTTTCCATAATCAGTGTTTAGAATCATATTTTTAAAAGTTACGAGTCGATGAAATTAATAAAGTCCTGCCATTTCGAGTTCTTCAAAGAATTCTTCACCTTCAAGTATTCCTTCTTCTCTGAAATCTTCTTCTCGTTCTTCAGGCATTCCTTCAGAGAAGCAACTACAAGGATCATGAGGCATATCGATTTCATCCAACTCTTTTACTATGCAACTTTCTTCAAAGTTTGACTCGTGAGTATAACAATTAAGTTCTCCAGATTCTTCATCTTGAAGTAACCAACCTGAACCTGGCGGAAATTCATCACCTCTGTTTTCAATCTTGTAAAACTCACCTGTTGGAGCAACATTAATTACTAAAAATAAAAGCACTAATACAACGATTCCAATAATTGCATATTTTGTGATATCATTTTTTGACTTTCGTCGCCGTACCATCTAAATTTATTACTGAACTCCTATTTAAACATTTCCGCAATTATTTAGTTAGTCCGTTTTTTGGACAAATATTATCAAAGGAACAGTTCTTACAGTTTGGATTTCTTGCATCGCAAACTGCTCGGCCATGTTCAATTAACATGTAGGAAACGTTTGGCCATTTCTCTTTCGGATACATGTTAATTAAATCTTGTTCTATTTTATTTGGATCGGTATTTTTTGTTAATCCTAAACGATATGAAACTCTCTTGACGTGAGTGTCAACTGGAATTCCAGAAATTGTGTTGTGTGCTTCCCACATTACAATGTTTGCAACTTTTCTTGCTACACCTCGAAGTTCAAGTAAATCTTCCATTTTATCTGGAACTTTTCCTCCAAATCTATCAAGAATTATTTGAGAAGTTTCTTTTAGATATCTGGCTTTTGCGCGATAGAATCCTGTTGAGTAAACTAGCTTTTCCAATTCTTTAATGTCTGCATTCGCGAATGCTTTTGGAGTTCGATATTTTTTGAAAAGTTCTTTTGTAACTTTGTTTACTTGCTTGTCAGTACATTGCGCTGAAAGTATAACTGCGATTAATCTTTCAAATGGTGTTCGTCCACTCAAGAAAGGTCCGCCTTTGTAAAGTCTTTCAAGCTCGTTTAGAATTTTATGATTTCTATCCATATCTTTCAGTTTTGATATTGTCGCTATCAATTCCCAATTCTTCCAAATATCCAACAACATTGGTTACATATTCTGGAGGTCCACAAACAAAGAACAATCCTTTTTTTGTTGGAAGATTTTCTTTTAAATATTCTAGTGTTATCCATCCTTTGGTTCTTTTTGAATTCTTGTCTCGAGTTGTTAGTATTTTGCAAGTGATTTTGTTTTTCTGAGTCAGTTCATCAAATTGTTTTATATTGATTAGATCTTCATCAGTTTTATCACAATAAATTAAATGTGATTTTATGTTTTTCTGTAGTGCGTATTCCATTATTCCGATCAGTGGTGCAACGCCAGTTCCAGCACCAAGAAGTGTTACTTCGTTTATTTTGTCTTTATCTGAAAGAGTGAAACGTCCGTAAGGGCCTTGAACTTCGATCTCTTCGTGCTCTTCAAGTTGATCTAAATACTGGCTGAACTTACTGTCTGGAATTATTTTTGCGATAATTTGTATTTCGAACTTATCGTTTGGTGCATTTGTAATTGAATATGCGCGAGTTGGAATAAGTTTATCAAATCTCTCTGAATCAATTTTAAGCATTACAAATTGGCCTGCTTTGAAAGGCATGTTTTTGTCCAATTCTAGAATTAACCTTTTTATATCAGAAGTTTCTTTAATTATTTCTCGAATTACTGCTTTGACCATGTTAACCATTGGTAGAATATAATTAAAACTTATTGGATTGCTTGATAAATTTCTTTGTGAATCTCTTCTCGACTACACATTTCTCCATTGTTAGTACAATCGATTATGGTCCATTTGTCACTATCTTTTGCCAGAGATTCATAGCTTCTCAAGACTTCTTGCTGATAATTTTGATTCTCTTCATGGCCATCAAGTTCTTCTCGGTTATCCATGTTCGTTCTTGAGATATCTACAGGTACGCGTAAGAAAAGAACCGCATCAGATACTGGAACTCTTAGTTCATTATGTTCTAAATCAGTTAACCACTTGAAGAATTCTTCCCTTTCTTTTTCTGGGAGTTTTGCTTGCTGATAGGTAATATTTGATTCTATATATCTGTCACACAAAATGTAGTGTCCGCTTTCTAGGTGTCCCGTCATTTCATCTGCAACCATTCCTCGATCAAGTGCATAAAGAATGGAAGCTAATTTTGGGTGAACTTCAGTTGATTTTCCAAAATCTCCTTGTAGATATTGAGAAATCATTTTCCCGTAAATTGAATCATAATTTGGAAAGGAATATTTTATCACGTGGATTCCTTCTGCATTTAATCTTTCTTCCAAAAGTTTGGTTTGAGTTTCTTTTCCTGCGCCGTCAGTTCCGTCAATGACTATCAGCTTTCCTCGTTCCACTACTTAATTTCTTCAATTTTCTATTTAAGCAATTGTTCATTTTATTGGTTATATCTATTTAAATTTTGAAATTATAGTTTTCAAATGAGATCTTATTTATCAATTGTTCGAGAGATTTTGGTTGCTGGTGACTACAAAGAAAATAGAACTGGAATTCCGACTTATTCTACTGCAGGTGCGACTTTTGAACATGATATGTCTCTTGGTTTTCCTTTATTAACTACAAAGAGTGTTCCTCTTAGATTGATTGCATCTGAACTTGAATTTTTCATTAAAGGTTTGACTGACAAAAAATGGCTACAGGATAGAAATAATCATATTTGGGATGAATGGTGTTGGCAGTTAAAGGTTCCTTACGGGCATGATAAAGAAACTCAACAAAAAATGTTTGAAGAGCGAGATCTTGGGCCAATCTATGGTTATCAGTGGAGAAATTTTGGTGCGGAGTACGATGGTTTTGATAAAGATTATTCTGAGAAAGGAATTGATCAACTTGAAAATTTAATTGGTGCTTTGAAAACAAATCCAAATGATCGTCGTATGATTGTTTCTGCTTGGAATCCGAATCAAGTTGATGAGATGGCCCTACCTCCTTGTCACTATGGTTTCCAAGTTACAGTCACTGATGATAAATTAAATTTGATGTGGAATCAGCGATCAGTAGATACTGCTCTCGGTTTGCCTTTCAATATTGCAAGTTATGGTTTATTATTACATTTGCTTGCCAAGGAGACTGGATTTGGAGAGGGACGATTAGTTGGATTTCTAGGTGATACTCATATTTATGAAAATCATATCGAAGGTTTAGGAAAACAGCTTTCAAGAGTTCCTAAAGATTTACCTAACATAGAAACTGAAAATTTTACTTCAATATTTGATTGGGAATATACTGATTCAAAAGTAATTGGTTATGAACCTCATGGTCAAATTAATTTTGGAAAACCTGCGATTTAATTATTTATTCTCAATTCTTGGTGCTAGAATGAAGGACATTTGTGCTTGGTTTAATGCTTTGAAATCAAGTCTTAGTGGATAATCTGAAGAAAAATTTACTTTAACTGAGTCTGCAAAAGATGCTGCTTTGGCCATCTTTTTCATATATTCCACTGAGTAAATTGAACTTGCTGGTTCTTTGATATTCATACTTACTAAAATATCCGATCCTTGTTTTAATTCAATGTCTACTTTTCTTCCAGTATCTCCTGCAGTTAAAAGAAGTAAATTCTCTGCTGCTTTCAATGCAACTGCGTCACTTACGATGCTTGCATCGTCAATGAAATCTCTGAATTCTTTTGAATCCATTTCAATAGTTACTTTGAAGTCAAGTTCTGGAACTTTTCTTTCGACTTGCTCATCTTCTAATAATGGAATTGAAAAACGTTTTGTTGAAGAACCTTTAATTGTTACATTAAGTTTGTTGCTTGAATGAGTTAGAGTTAATGATTCTCCAGCTCTTACTCTTCGTAGTGCTTGACGAAATCCATCAAGATTGATTGTGATTTTTGAAGGTTCATTTACTTGATATTCTGTGAATGCTGAAGGTAGGATCGTTAAAATAACCATTGAAATATTTGCTGGATCCATTGCCACTAATTTTAACCCTTCATTTGTTATATTGAAAGTTGCATCAGTAATAAATTCTGAAATGGTTCCGATTGTGTTATTTAGCAATTTTGTATCGTTTACTTTTAATGTGAACATAATTCACAATCTCTTAGTAGTGATTTATAAAGATTTATTCAATTTAGAACCGAGTAGAGAAAAGACCGATAAGTACTGCGATTATGGTTGCTACTGCTGCAAGTATTCCTATTAATACTGGCTTTGCAACGCCAAATGTTGGGGCAATTGCATATTCACTAGAAAGATTTCCTGCATATGCTGCCAATAAAATTGCTACAAGTACAAATAATCCGTAATTTGGTCGAATTACATTAACTCGTGTAAATATTCCCATTATTTAATTAAGAACTTCGAGATTTAAATTGTTTTCTTGTAAAGATTAAAATCGATTTTTGAGAAATCTTGGATTAAATCTGACTGAATTTCAATATCTTCGCCTTCGCCCCAAGTTTTTCCTAATACTCTGACAACTTTCCCTTCTTCGATAGTTCCAAAGGCGGTGGAGTTGTTTGTGATTACATTAACTTTTCCTGTGCTATCATCAATAATGAAGGATTGTATCTCACTGTCTTTGCTTAGAACAATTCCAGTTATTGCAACGTTCTTAGTTTCTTTAGATAAGTCTGAAACTTTGGCTAATTGAAAAGGATATCTCTTGAATACTGTCTTTTCTTCAGAATTTTCTTCAGAATTTTTTTCTGCCATGTTCTAGTTGAATTGTTTTAATTTAAATAAATTTGGAGAGTTAAGAATATTCTCTCCAAGTATGTTTACATTTAGTACATCTGAAGAATTGTGTTTCTGGTTCGTCAGATGAACGGGTTTGTTCTGTCCACCAATAAGCTTCAGTATGATTACACTTCTCACACTCAGCAGTTACTGTTGCTCTTGTGCTTTCTTGATTTGTACTTGCACCCTTTCCTTTTTCTTCTCGATGTGTTTTCTCTTTCAGTTTTACGGATTTTGTAGGTATTTTAATTGAACCGTCTTTGTTAAATAAATCTGCAACCATTTTCTGAGTTATATTGCGTTACATTAAAAAACTTTGCGTAAATTATATTTTTCCCAATAACATTAAAAATCCAACTTTTACCCAACCAATAAATGGAATTTTGATTTTTGCAACGCCAAGTATATCATCTTTGTGTATTTGTTTTTCAAAATTGAGTTGAGTTGGATTGTTGTCTCCTTTTGTGCTTACCCAATTATCTCCTTTTTCTATAATTCTATGTATAATTGGTTCTGATCTTGAATTTGTTTGAAATATAATAATATCTCCGACTTTTAACTCTTTGAAATCTTTTCCTACTACTATAATCGCATCTCCTCGATTAAATCCATTTTTCATTTTGAATTCTTTGAATTCGGATTTGTTAATATCGAAGTTTTGATATTCCTCTGCGTTGTTTTCCCACCAAGTGTTAAATCCTGTGTCATGATCCATTGAATTGGATACTACTGCGACGATTGGTAGTTGTGTTCCTAACAAAAATCCTAATGTTGGAAGTAAAATAAATTTTCCAATAATAAGAACAAGTGCTGCGCTGACCAAAAGAGATTCCCAACTATCATCTTTCCATAAAAAATGCCATATTTTTTTCCAATTTATTTTCATGCATGTCCTCTAGATTCGCCAAATTGTAATCCTGAACCAATGATATGTGACATTCTTAATGGTTCCGGAATAACTCCGTGCATTGTTGTTATTTGTAGAACTTTCGCTGCTTTTGCTGGACTGATTCCTGCGCACTGAAAAAAAATATTATCTGGTTTGTTCAAAGTTTTATTAGTGATTATAGCTTCATGTAATTCTCCTGCTTTTACAATTAAGTTCCATTTGTGTTCCCAATGAGCGACATTGGTAATTGCTTTTTTTATTTTGTCAAAATGAGGTTTGTGTCTTACTACTGAAATTACTGGAAGGTTTGTTTTTTCACTTATTTTGCGTATATCAATTACATTAAATCCTCCGAAAGTTATTCCGTCAGTTAAAATTACTCTGAGTTGTGGTTTGTTTTTGCTCTTGTTTATCATCTTAATGAAACATGATGTTGCATCATCTCCATCACAAGTAATATGTGTTGTGAGCATTGCATCCATAAATTTTCCACCACGAAAAATTGTTCCAATTGCTAGAATTTTATTTCCTGCTTGATTTCGTTTGTGAGGTAAATCGTCAATTCCTAAAACACGTAGTTCACTATTAATCTTCATAATTTATATGAAAAGTTATTAGAATAAAAAGATTACAGCTTTTGTTTTGCTGCGCTTGCAAAATCTTTTTTCAATGAATCCAGTGCTGAGTTCCAAATAGACTTTGCTTCCTTTGATTTTGTTCTCAAAGTAAAAATTGCTTCTCCAACTTCGGGGTGTGTTATTTGAAATCCTGAGGACTCTATGTCTTTGCTTTCCCAAATTTTATCATTAACTGCATTCAGTAGACCTTGATCAAAAGGTTTGAAACTAACTTTTAGTAAATTCTTTTGTTTAGAGATTATTTCCATCGTGGTTTAATTCTGGTTAGTAGGTTTATAAAGATTTTGCTTTGGTTTTACCATTTAACTTATCAAAAATCTGTCTTAATTCTGTGCCATTAATCATTGTTTTTGGATAGAACGGTTGATCTTCGACAATTCTAGGACATGCTGTGTTGACAAAACAATCGACTTCATGGTAATTCATAAGATCGTTTGGTGTAATGGTATCTGATAGAAGTATTACTGCTTTCTTTCCAAGTTTTTCTGCTTGTTCTTTCATTCGTTTTGCCATGTTAAGATAAACTTGCCCTGGTTTTGTTGAAACAATTATTCCATAACATTTTGCTTCTTCTGCATGATGCATTCTAGCTGCTTGTTTTGCGAAGAATTTTCGTCTTCGTTCTTCAGGAAGAAGTTCTACGGTTTGAGTAAGTGGATTTGCTAGCCAGATTGGTTTTTCTGAATTGAATGCAATAAATAGTGGATGAAATTCTCCAGTTCCTAAGAATACAAAAGCATCTACTTCTTCTTCAATATCTAATGCTGCTGATGCATCACATCCAAGAAGTTGACCTGAATGAAAAGCATAGATTCCTTGTTTTGGTTGAAGGTTCTTTGCAGGAGTTCCAACATGAATTTCCTTTCCGCCTTTCTTAAGATATATTTGTGCTTTTTTTAGATTTTTAATATGTTGAACTGTTGTTACAAGACCTATCTTCTTTTCTGGAACTATTTTGAGTACTTTATCTAAAAGTGGTTCTATATCTGCTTTGATGTAAGCTTCAATAAACAAGGTTCTCATAAAACTCTGCTAAGTTTTTGGGTTAAAAGCGTTTCGAAGGGGATGAAAAAAGAGCGCAAAAGCTAATTAAATTAAAAAAAATAATTCCAAGAATCTTATCGAATCTTGGAAAAGATTTGAACTGCCATCAATAGTGCTCCAATTAGCGTTAATAGAAATGCGACTACTACAAAAATGAGGTTAATATAACTTATTGCTGTTGCAAAACCTTCAGTTTGGATGAGTCCACTTTCAGCTACACCAGCTAGCAACAAGAAAACTGCACCTGCTGCGATGTAACTAAGTTCTTTCCGTACAGCAGCAACATAGCCACTGTATTTAAGTAACGCTAATCCTAGAAGGAGACCAATTCCGGTTCCAAGGCTTCCTGTTAATCCTAGAATTTCCATATAAAGATACGTGCCTTGGTTTATTTAAATGTTGCGCAGAACTAGTCTTTTATGTTGTATGCGAAAGCGTGACCTATTGCCACCAACATATCATATTCTTTTGGTAGATTTGTTGGTACATCGCATGCTCCAAAATTTGAACCTGCCCAAAATACTATTGTTGCTCCAGTTAATTCCTCTAATTGTGTTTGAAGTTTTGAAGCGTCGTTTTTGAGACCGTCAGGTAATTGAATTACAATTGTCTTTGCGTTGATTTTCTTTGCTTCGTCGACAATCTTCTGAATCTCAATATCATACTTTTCTAGCATAAAGATAGTGATTGAAGTTTGGTTAAAAGTGTTTTTATTTGGCTTAATTGAAAAACATTACATCTGTTCCTTCTGCTCTTTCGTCACCATCAGATATGGAATCTCCGTCTGAATCTGGTTCTGTTGGATTTGATCCGAATATGCACTCATCAAAATCACTCATGCCATCATCATCTGAATCAATATTTTGGTAAAATTTAACTGCAGCCTTGTTTTCTAAATCTGGTAACTTGTTACAATTAATTGGTGTATCTAAAACTACTGCTTGTGTAGCTTTGGCATTTGGACCAAAAACAAAAAACGCGATAATTAAAACACCTAGTGCAATTACTATTGCTGAAGTATAATGATGTGGATCATATTTCTTCTTTTTCATATTTTAGTAATGTCTTAGTTTTATTTAAATGTTAGCTCTTCGGAGGATTTATAATAACTAGAAAATGAGGTTTGTTATGAATGAAATTACTGTTGAAAGACTTGATAAGTATTTGAATTTGACGGCTACTGCACTTCAGAAAGTTAAATTAATGAAAAATATTTCTGAAAGAGAAAAGGAAATTGGTGAGAAATATTTGGAAATGGCTCGAAGTTATTTATCAGATGCAAATCACTTCAAAGATGGCGGAGACTTTGTTAATGCATTTGCTGCAGTGAATTATGCTCATGCTTGGTTAGATGCTGGTGCAATTGTAAAAATCTTTGATGTAGATGGAGATAATGTTTTATTTACTGCAGATGCTGACTGATTTTGTCTTTGAGTTCTCGGATTTCCCACTCTAAATTGGAAATTAATTTTGATTTTTCTCTATCAGCTTCAGATAATAGATTTTGACTTCGTGCTTCAGTAAGTTTTGCATTGAGCGCAGTTATTTCGTGTTCTATAGATTCTAAATTTCTGTGTATTCCGCTCAAATCTATTCCTTCTATTTTGGGTTCTTCCGTGATCACTTGACTTTGTTGTTCTGGTCCGTAAACATTTCCGGTTGATGCATTTAATTCTGCTTGTTCAAAATCATTATTTACGTGAACTTTTGTTTTAACTAAACAGGGTTTTCCAAAGTCTCTTGCTACAACTGCGCCAAAAGAGGAAATATCTTCTTTTCTGAAGATTATTCCTGAAGATTGAAGTAAATATGGAAGTAATTGTCCATTGAACGAATTTACTACGAGAATATTATTTGGATTAAATCTTTCAAGATCTGCTGGCGAATCCACTAATACCATTTTATTTGAAGTGAATCCTGCAGATGCAGGTATTCCTTTTGCAATATTTTTTTCAAAACGATTTTGGAATTGATCTGAGAAAATCTTTCTCTTGAATAAATTTGATGTGGGTCTGACTTGAATTAAATGGAATTTTCTCTTTTCAATTACCCATTCAATATTTACGGGGAAACCAACTCTATTCTCAATATCTTTTGCAATCTTTACTAATAACTCTAATTCTTTTTGTCCTAACACTGGTATATTTTTGAATTCTTCTTCAAGAGTTCTTAGTGCTGTTGTCCCATCCTGAGGATCTTTTGTATAATATTTATTTGGTTTTGATTCATGTGATTCAATAACTTTTGCAGATTGCTTATCGCAAATAAACATGCTTGCTCCTGGTGAACTTTTTAGAGTTAGTCCCCGTCTCGCATGAATTAAAACTTGATTTCCAGTTCCATTTATTGGATTTGCTGAGAACAAATCTCCAGATTTTGAGGCGTTAACCATTTCTTGAATAAGTATCGCTGCTCTCGGGAAGGGTGAGTTATTAGTTAATCGATATAATATTGAATAAGATGAATAAATTGAAGCCCAGGATTTCTTTATTGCAGAAATTATTTCAGAAGTTCGTTTTACATTTAATTGTGTTGAATGATGTTTTGGTGTTGAAGAATTATTTGAAACTCTGACTGAAACAAAGGGAAGTTCTCTTCCTGCTTTGATAAAATTGAATGCATTTGAATCTACATTTCCATATTCGTTTTTATCAATATGGAGTTTTGAATAAAAATCTTTTATCTCATTTTCAAAATCATTTGAAAATTCATATTCTTGGAATAGTTTTTTTATTAAATCTGATGCGCTAGTTATTGAATTGAAATTAACTGGATTTGCTGTTGAAATAATTGATCTAATTTCTGGCCCAAGTTCAACCATTGCTTTGTCAAACTCATCGTAAGATATTACAAATCCTCGCGGAATTGGAAAACCGAATTTACTCATTTCACCTAACAATGCTGATTTTTCACCGAACTCTTCAGCGTCAGACTTTGAAATTTCATTTAACCATCTAACCATTAATATATTGGTTTACGTATTAATTAAAAACATTTAGGTAAAAAATTAAGCAGTTTCTTCTTTTGCTTATTCTGTTTTTTTGTCAGAAGATTCTTCACCTGCTTCAGTTTCTTCTACTATTTTTTCTTTTACTTCTTCTCTGAACTTAGGTTTGATTAATGCTGCAGCTTCTTCTCCAACATATAATGAATTATCAATTGTTAAAATAGTACATGAAAAACCGAATTTCTTTGAAGCTTTAGTTAACGCTTCTTTTGCTAATTTAATATGTGCTTCGTGAGTATAAATTTGAATTATTGCTTGTCCAGGTCTTAATCTTGCTGCTCTTGATATTGTTTTACCGAACGCTGAACGCATTCCTTGAGACATTCGATCTGCTCCTGCACCCATCGCAATTGGATTTTCTCTGATAATATGATGTGGAAATACTCTAAGTTTTAGTCCGAAATCCATTTTACCTAAAACTCTTGATAATGTTCTTGTTGCTACAATTCTTGCAGCCTCAATTGCATTATGTCTTAGATTCATGCTTACTGTTGATTTAAGAATAATTGTTTTTGGAAACATTTCATATCTTTTATTTCCTGAATCAAAGTGAATAATTTTGTGAAGCGGAGCTCCCTTTATGTAAGATAATTTTCGATACTTCGATGTACGAGTGTATGCTCGTTTAATTCTTCTGTGACAGCTTGCTGGTCTTAGCTTTGCCATGCGTTTGGGTAATTATGTGAGCTTTTTAAAAGTTGTGATTAAGTCGTAGTTGTTTCTGCAGTTTCTGCAATATTTTCTTCGTCTGTTACTTCTTCATCAGGTACAGATTCTTCAATTAGTGTATTACATTCTGGTGGTGAAATTACCTCTTCAAAATCTAAATTCATGTCAATAGAAAAAATTGGTTTAATCTTGTAAACAAATCCCTCTTCGCTTGCAATTTCTAAATAATCAACAAAGGCTTTATCCTCGTATTCAATCCATCCTGGTGCGCCCTTTATTTCTTCCAGTATTCCTTCGTTGTTATAATCAAATTGAATATCAAAAAATAAATTATTGTATAATGAATATTCGTCTTCTAAAGACGTTTTCTTTATTTTTGGAAAATCTGCCATGTAAATATAGAAGTTGTATAAAAACATAGCTTCAAAATAATCTTCTTTGGTGTCATACGTTTCTTCACCAATCATATAGTTTGTGTTATCTATAATTTCGTTGATAGCATTACACTTTGATATTTCTGCAGAATCACCTAAATAATTATTTATTGTCTGTCCTAAGGAAAATGCATCGGTAATTGCTGCATGAGTTTGTCCAATAGTTACTTCTTTCGTTATTCCACCTTCGGACCACATGAACACTGCACCTAGAGATACTAAAATTACAACTGCTGTTATAATTAGCATTTGTCCTTTTTTCATTAGTAATTCAACCTCATTTCAGCAAATATTTTACAAACTTCTAATTCAGAAGGATATTCCATTGGATCGCATTTAACTGGAATTGCATAAACACAGGACTCATGTCTTATATCATCATCATATTTTAATCCTTCAAGTCCATCTAAACCTGAATCAACTCTTGCTAATGTGTGTTCTTCATCTTTAGCTTTGCAGTCTTTTATGAAATCGTTACAATAATTGTGAATTCTTAAGCTGTATGGTGTTTTTGATAACATCGCTGATAATTTGTCCCCGATTGTCTTTAAGCGATCATTTAGTAATGGTTGTTTTATTCCTTGTATGGTTTGAACTTCGGTTTCTGCTGGAGCTGTCCAAGTTAAGACACAAGTTGATTCGGAATTAAAAGTAGTAGTTACATCAGTTACATCAGAATCTGAACAAGTACTTGAATCTGTATCCCAAGTTAAGACACAAGTTGATTCGGAATTATATGTATCAGTTACATCAGTTCCTCCAGAATCTGAACAAGATCCTGCCGTGGTTGAGGTGCTAGATACTGTTGTTCCAGTAATAAAACTTCTTGAAATCACAGATGAGGATGTTCCTTCGTCAAAGAATTTATCTGATTGCATAATTGTATTTAGATTAACTTGACAATTTGTTTTTGAATTTTGAGCATAAACTATTGCAGTTGCCTCAATATTTGATTGGCCTGCGAAATAATAACTTGCTACGACAATAACTAACATTAGTACTGCACCAATGAAAAGTTCTACTACAAAATTTATTTGACCTTTCTTTAAGCTATGCATAATTTGAATACCCCCAATTTAGTTGTTTGGTCGTCGATTATATTTATTAGAAACTCACCTTTTCGTCTTGATCTGGCGCAATCTAAAGTCCCATAAGTTTTATCGATTATAGTTCTTCTCCATTTTTCGCCTTCTTCAGTTTCTTCTACAAGTTCATAGAATGTTACACTATATTTTTGAATTGTCTTTTGTTCTTCCCAATCTTCGCCTTCACTCTCGCAGCTTGCCTTAGAAGTATATTTCGGGTCGGTACATATATCTATCTTGTCAAATCCCTTTAGACAGGGTCCTATAACTGATTCCGTAATTCGTTCCTTTCTTACATTTCCTATTTGGACAAAATTTATTGGTTTATCTGACCAATCTACAGTTATTTCACTTCTTTCTGCTAAGCAGTTATCTGATGCTATTAATCTATTTCCAATAACTCCAAAATCGAGATTTGATAATTGTAAATCTTTATTGATTGCTACATTAATTAAATAAGATTTTACGGATATTAATCCGATAATTATGAAAAGAACTGCAAAGAATAGATACATCAATGTTTGAATTTCCCCCTCTCCTTTTTTTGATTTTATTCTTATCATATTTCTTTGTCAATTACTAATACGTATTCTTTTTCTTCCTCATCAAATTCTTTGCTTATTGTGATTAATAGTGCGTCCTCCATATAATATTCTTTTTGAGAATCTATCAATGATGGTGATCCAGTTAAATAGGAAAATAAGGTAGCTGAATCAAGAGGTGCTAAATGATTTAACGTAAAGAATATCGGAAAAAGTGCAGGATTTCTAGTTCTAATTGAAATTAATCCCACAATTCCATCTAAAAATAAATTTCCGCCCCAATTATCTTTCGCTGACTCCCAAGAACCTTCTCCGAACAATTCATTATTTGACCACACACTTATTGTCATTAAATCGTAAGCTAAAATGCAACTGTTACCATATTTTGGTTCAATAATCCCCATAGTAACACAAGTTGCAAAAGGAGCTATAACTAGCAAGCGATAAGGATGAATGAGTGTGTTACCTGTACCTGCTTGTCCGCTAGATATTGCAGTACTACCAGTTCCGTCAATAACACCTTCAGTGGCGCCTAAAATTTTGTAAAAAAATGATCCATCTTGATTTAGATAAACATTATGTGCATCGTAGCATTCGTCGCCTTTGTTTGTTATTGATTTGTAACTTTTTATTTCTCCCGTTGATTCTGACATAGGGATGTTCATTGCAGACCCTATGAATCCTTCTAATCCTGGGACCCATCCAATCCAAGGTAAATCAACTTCTGAATCAATTGAATATCTCTTACTCTCGCAGTTGGGCTTTGCAACATGTATTGGAATCGGACCAGTATGGAAACTGTATTCTCCAAATTTTTTATCGATTTCATTCCTTGCGTTCCGCGAGTTTCTAATGGAATGTTCAATCGGATAAATAGTAATCACTGCGATAGTTGCAGCTAAAACGCCAAATACGATTCTTCTACTTATGGTAATAGTGGCGCAAGCACCTGCCGATACTGGATTAGTTGCTGCAGTAGCACAAGCAATTTCTTCAGGGATATCTGATACTTCCGCAGCAGCTTGTGTTTCCACAAGAGTTACAACTGCAGCAGATTCTACAGCTATTGCGGTTCCCATTCGTCTAGCAAGTACTTTTGCTGCAATCTTCTTATATGCCCACATTCCAGCTCCATATATTGCTCTTGCCGTTGAACTTACTGGCTTTCTGATAAATCTTTTTGCTTTTCCTGCCGCTGTTGTTGGTTTTATTTTTTCACCTATTTTTTTTGCTGCAAGACCAAATTTGTCTGCTCTTTTTTTTGCTATATTTTTGCTTTTTTCAGTAGCTGCTTCTGATGCCTCTCGGGTTGCTTTATCTGCAACTTCTTGATAGACTTCTTGCTGAGCCCTCATTGCAACATCACTTCCTCTAAAACTATTCAGAACAAATAATCCTACTGCTTCTTCTGCAGAAACTTCTCCATACATTGATTTTTGAATTTGCATTTTAATTAAATCCTGGGGCCAGGGGTGAACTTTTATTTTTTTATCCTCTGCATTTAACAAAATAGTTCCAAATGCGGGATATCCTAATGCAGTTAATGGTGTTGAAGTATAAACTGATATTTCGTTTGGAGCTGATGCTACTAAATCCATATTTGATGCGAATTCTCTTGCTGCAACATCTGGATCACCCATAACCATATCTCTGACTATATCATCAAACGTTGTGTATACTGCGAATGCTGAAACTGCTGTTGCAAGGAGAACTCCAACTAGTAAAATCAAATTTGCACTTTGTCCTATTTTATTTATTCTCATTGTACTTGAAATTGACTTACCGGATCATCGCAACCGAAATCAAACCATTTTTTTGAATATACTACAAAATTATCCTTTTCACTTACTATTATTGGGATAAAGGGAATACTTGGTACTGGAGTATATACTAGTGAAATTCTATCACCAATATTGCAAACACAGAAAGTTTCATCAATCTCTCTGTTGAAACTTGGATTTATAGTTAAACCGTGTATTTCACTGTACCCGTCTCCTGCTTCCTTTTCTTCTTTAAATCGCGTAAGGTTTTGCACATTTGCGCAGGTTCTTGATTCGCTTTGACAGATAATTTCTCCATCTGGATCCATATTGAGTGTAATGCTATCAATTGATTTAGTTTCTTTACTAATTACCTTACCGTCGTCATCTTTAATTACCTTACCGTCGTCATCTTTCTCTAACTCTCGATTGTAAAGAATTAGTAAATTTCCTTCGGCTTTGATCTGATAAGACCTAGTCATTTTTATTTCAGCTGAAGAACAACTATCTGCTGTTGTTGCTTGATTTACTGATGTTGCAATTGCACGAAGAGAATATACTGCCATATCTTGATCATCTTCCAAACTGAGTGTTGTTGATAATAAAGTTGCTCCAACCATCACAAGTACTACTGTCATGATAAGTCCAAAGATGATTGCGAATAGCATACTTGCTCCTTTTTTCATTAGTCAAATAAATTCTCCAAGTTTTCTTGTGCTCCGCTCTCAATTCCTGTTTCAATGCTACTAAGTGCACTATCAGTTCCCGTTAGAGCTGCCCACTTGCCAGTTACAAAAAGAAGGATTAATGCGAGCACGGTTATTGCAATTATAATAATAATTACTGTTTCAATAGGTAGTGCCATTCCGCGCTTAGATTTCATATTTTAATCTATGCTTAATTTTATAAAAAGCTGACTGTGTTATAGTGTTCTTGTAATTCCTGTTTGGCAAATATCTTCAGGACCTTCCATTGAAGGGAATACACTTGCCACAATACTTAAGACTGGGCAATTAAGCGGTAAGTTTTCACTGAGAAGTCGAGATCCTCCTCCTGTTGGTGCATCAGTTATTATTATCTTTCTTCCTGCTTTATCCGGAGTATCCTTATTTCCAGTATCACAAATAGTTGATGCAACTACGTTTGACATTAGTGGGAGTGTATCTCCACAATATTCTATTGCAAACATTTTGTTCTGTATTATCTTAAATTTGCCTGAGGGATAAAATGTAAGTCTGTCATCGCAGTTCATGTTATTATTAGAAACTGCAGTACAATAGCTTACTCCTCTTGATTCAATTTGAACATTTTTCATAAAGTTCCTCAAATCCGTTTCAGAAAATTCAATTGTTCCAGTTTCTAACTTTGTGTCTTTAACTAATTGAAATGGTAAATCCCTATAGTTTGTTATCGTAGTTCTGTGGGCTTCGTTATTATAGTTTGTTATCGTAGTTCTGTGGGCTTCGTTATAATAACTAAGGAAACTTTCCTCATAAGGTCCGACTTTTTCTTTGTAAGTTTGAATATTATCTAAATCGTTTTGAATTTTTGAAGTCATTGTTCCAATTTCGCAATCAAATTCTTTGTCACCAACTTGGACTACTTCATTCCTTGAATATTTGGTCACTACTTCATATACTGTATTTACTTCCAATTCGGAATAAATTTCATCAGTAGTCTTCATTGGGCACATACAGGTGATGTCCACTTCACTTGTATCTTTAGCTACTATTGCGTCTTTTATTGATGATACATCTTTCCCTGTATCAATTTCACATTGTTCATCTTCTTCTACTCCTTTACAAATCAATGCACTGTCAGAATCATAGTCCTCTGTTTTATAATATCCCCAAAATCCTGTACCTTCTTCAAGTTCTGGCTCTTTTCTACATACTGTAAATTGATCCTTTATTGCTGCTTCCTTTATTCTAATTAAATTATTTAATCCTGCAAGTACTGATGCATCAGTTATAGCATCATTTGCAATTGATTTGCAGTCTTGATCTCTAAGTTCACAACCAAAGGATTTAATTAACTGTTTTTTGAACTCAGCATATTCACTAATCTCTGGAGTTTCGCTAGCATCAGAGATTACAAAATTAAAACAAGACCAAGAAAATGCTGTTCTTCGGCCAGATCCGGACATATCCCAACAACGTTCAATTCTATCTGCTACTTGTTGCATGGCGCAATTGGTTGCCCCAAGCGTTGGTTCAGTAATCGCTTGCTCTTCAAAAGAAGAATCACAGTTATCCCAATCTTGTGGATTTATTGTATTTGTCTGAGGTGTACATCCTGCGCGTAAAGATTCAGATAGCGTTCCTATTTTTAGTAAGAATTCTTCTGTATTACTAAGATCTTTGTCGATTTCAAAACTTAGTGCTGAAATTTTTCCTTTGCAAACCTCATCATTTAATTTTGAATGGTCTATATCTAATTTTGAACCAAAGGATTGTAATAAAACTAGTGCTGTTAATAGTCCAAGAACTGCAACAATTATTGATATAATTACCCAGCTTGCGATTCCTTTTTTCATAGTATTTGAGTTTCAACATTTTGTGCTGCGTAATTATTTGATTCGATATATGTCTGATTTAATAAATCTGGGAGATTCAAATTTGCAGTAAGTTGAATATAAAGTCCATATACCAGTCCGATAATTCCTGCTATAATTAATAACATGATTAAACTTGACTGTAAAAGATTGAATGTGGTAAAGAAGCTTGCCGTTTTTGCAATAATAAATATAAAATATAATATAGAGAATAAGAACAGAAAGTAAAACATTACTGTTACGGCATATATTTTTGAAGTTAATATGGCAAGCGAATACATTAATTTAATTATGAGAAAAAAGAGCATGATTGATTGCATTGCCAGAAAAAGTTGTCCAAAATTTACTTGTTTTCGGAATAATTTTGCCAATACAAATACTATTATCGCTATTGCTGCCAGCAGCATTGCGAGAGCGATTATTATGTACGTTAGTAGATTTAAAGAGGGTAAATAGAATGCTAAAAAATTAATTTGAGGTATATATTGTACAACAACATAAGTATCAATCAATTTGATTAATGAATATCCTACTGCAAATAAAACATAAGTTAGAATTAAACGACCGAAAGTGTGATAATAAATAAATTTATACATTGATTCACGTCTTCCAAGAATTGTTCCGAAAAGATCCTTTAACATTATAACCCTCCTTCTGCTGTGCCAAGCAAATTCCTTATCAAGTTAGTGATAGATCCATCAGCGCCCATTTTTCCCAGAATAAATAATACAATAAGTGTTGCTAGAGTTATTGCAATTATTATTCCTATGATTTGTTTAAACGCTAATTCCATTATATCAAGTTTTTCAAGGAGTCTCCCATTTTTCCAATAAGGCTTTGAGACTCGCCTTTAATTGTTATTGCAAATCCTATGAAAATTAGAAGAAAAATTACTGCCAGTAATAGTGCAACAATCTGCCAATTTATTTGACCCTTGTTCATGTATTACAAAAATGTTCTAAATATATAAGCTTTAGCAGACGCCGTTGTATCCGTAATTGATGCTGTCTTTTTCTATGTCCCAATCCGCATTTCGAGTCAGGGATGCGAATCCGATATCTGTAAATGGTATTTCAAGCCAGTCATCAGAATCAACATATTGAACTGTCCAATCACTATTTTC
>Ga0209775_1000464_pt1 | contig 22529 bp, 23 predicted proteins | sample SaaInlV_135m_DNA_FD_184661 | JGI IMG/M metagenome (GOLD analysis project Ga0209775, IMG submission 184661) | Marine microbial communities from expanding oxygen minimum zones in the Saanich Inlet - SI072_LV_135m_DNA (SPAdes) (version 2) | ecosystem: Environmental > Aquatic > Marine > Intertidal... | reverse complement strand
TGCTGGTGCTGGTGCTGGTGCTGGTGCTGGTGCTGGTGCTGGTGCTGGTGCTGGTGCTGGTGCTGGTGCTGGTGCTGGTGCTGGTGCTGGTGCTGGTGCTGGTCACGATTCAGGTGATCTAGTGATGTTATAATTATATCCATCCGTCAATTAGCTACGGATAAAATGTGTGTAAAATGTATACGACTAGACCATATGATACAGAGTCAAATCATCGTATATATTTTACTGGTTATCACGACAAGTGTGATTGTGGGATATTTAAGCGAACAACTACCATCCTCAAAAAGAGGCACCAATGGTAATATCCAACAACAAGAAGGGTTCCAGGGTACAGAACAGAGTGTCAGCTCACTCAACGACAATATGAGTGAGAAAGTAACTGATTTGGAGGATAGCTTACAGCTTACCAAGTATAAGAATAAGTATGATAATACATTGGTATATGGAAAGGATTATTTCGAATCCATGAAAGTATCGTGTCTTTTTGATTTCAAAGCGATAGTGAAGAATCAGTCCGACAGAGAGAACACGATAGATGCGAGCATTGAACTTGCCAAGAAGCTCGGAGCACTAAACAATGGGGCTGTAGCATTGGCCAATACGAAGTTGTAAACGATACGAAGTTGTAAACGATACGATGTTATCTGGAAAATATAATGGCCCGATACTATATCATACCTCGTATCATACACGGTATTCATGGAAACCATTCTTAAATTATCAATGCTGTTCATAGCGATTATTGTCGTAATATATCTCCTATTCAAATACCTGGATCTAGAGGCCGTGTATGTGAACGATATTCTGAACAACAGTACTCTAGGCGTCGAGGGATTTGCTAGCGGTGGCGATGGATATAGTCCGAGCGACATTCCGAAGCTAGCTGAGGATGTGGAGACACTTGCTAATAAGATTGACGATTCATTGCAGGTGCAAAAGTATCGCAAAGACTACGAGAAGCTGATTATCAAATCAGACGAATTATTTGAACTTCTAAAGCTGGACGTACTCGCCGACCTCAAGGATGTAAAGGTGGGAGACGATAAACGTATTGTGGCTGCGGCGGAGAAGATCCAGCTATTCGAGGACGCGCGCAAGTCACTTGAGTCGGCACTGACCTATATTGACTCCAAGTAACTTACCGCTAAAGCGACCGATATCCAACTAGTTAGTTACCTTGACTAATTATGCAAAATATACAACTCATTAGAAATGTATATTATGTCCATTTTTTACACATCATCGTGTATTTACTGCTTGCGTGTTCTCCCCTCGTACGCACCTGCGTCAATTAAAGAGTTAGTATAGTCCTTTCCACCCCATGTCGTGTCCATGGCGCTTGGGCTTTTCTCTAACTCCTTCTGTTTCCTTAGTTGTTCGTCCATGGGTGTTATGGTACCTTGATAGAATGCGGACTGTGTAAACCCTGGTAGCGATCCTTTGTTTCCATCTGGCGTACCGCCACTCACGTATCCCATCGTCTCGGGTCCCGTATTGAGCGCGCGTGCGCCTGTGATGGATCCTTCGCCACCACCTTGACTGAAATAGGGCGCATCGTTCACCCCATTCAACTGTGTAAGATCGGGTGCAGTCCCAGATTGATACTGTGTAATAACATCTGTTGTGGTCCCGTTATTAGTGGTTTGGTTTAGACCTCCTTGTGGGTCTATGATATCGGGGCGAGCGCGGTACTCCGTTCCACCTTGGGCGTTGTGTGTGCTCTGCAGGTACAGAACGGGACAAGTTATACCCTTGCTCCTTTGCCACTCTGTGAATTCCACATATTCTTCTAAATTATCGAACACGAGAGGGTTCACCCCAGGAACCTTTTGCAATTTCGAAGCGAACAATACGATCTTTCCGTCCTTCTGGATAAGTACATCGGGGCACGTGGGTGCGCGATCACCCTGTTGATGTGTAGTACTACCAGATCCCCCGTTCTCAAACGTCTCTGCGATTTTTCCACTGGTTATGGTCAGACAATAGTGTATGCCAAGCATCATAGCAATAAGTACGATGAACAGGCGCATATTCGGTGTCATGGTCATGATTTCTATATGGACGAACGATCTAGTCTATAGTCTATAGTCTATAGTACCGCGGTATAATATTTTTGTAGACATAGTACATACATAATGCATACAATGGAGTTCCTTAGTTCGTCCTTCACTATTAGTGGCACTGATGATACGGATAGTAAGAATAATAGCAGTATCATTAGTGCCGCCACAAAGGCGACTAATGACAATAAAATACACACGTTTGTATTTATTTACATGGACGGTTGTGGACACTGTGAAGACACCGAGGCTGCATGGCTCGCATTTACGAAAAAGCATGCAAACCGTGACGACGTGAAAATGTTTGCAGTGAATCATGAAGCGCTCTCCAAGATAAAATCAGTGTTGGGTAAAGAGAGTCCTAGTGGGTTTCCAACGTTGTACCACGTTTACACGAATAAAGTGACAGAGTATTCTGGAGATAGATCATTGGACGGACCGACCGGGCTGAATAAATGGTTAGCTGAATCCGCCGCGGTAATTGTTGGTGGCCGTCGACACAAGAGGTCAAGTCGTCGGAAAAGAACGGAACGTCGGAAAAGAAGAAGGGGTAGTAAACGGTACAAGAAAAAGACGATGCGTCGCCGACGTCATAACCGCAAATAATTCAAAAAAATAATATTCCAAAAACACGCTGCGACTCGCGTAGAATTGAATTGGTATATGCACTCTGTATGTATACACATATATACACAGAGTATTAGTAACTCAGTACAAAACACTAACACAATGGACTACGAATTTAGAATCTTTGACTTTCACCTCTATAACAAGAGTGCGGATGAAGATAGTAGCGAAGACGACTCATCGGGAGACGGTGGAGGGTTCACCAAACCAAAGACTTACGCCAAGAACCTGTTCACAGTGCAGATGTTCGGTAAGAACGAGGCTGGCGAATCCTGTTCCATCACCGTAGGCGACTTCAAGCCCTTCTTCTACGTCAAGGTCGGTGACGACTGGGGTGAGGGTGAGAAGATTGCATTCGTCTCCGATATGAAGAGAAGGTTGGGCAAGTATCACGAAAAGAACTTAGTATCATGTGACCTGGTGCACCATAAGAAACTGTATGAGTTTGACGATGGGAAGAAGAATACGTTCCTCCTATGCAAGTTTGAGAACCTGCAAGCGATGAACAAGATGAAGAACATATGGTATGACTCGGAGCGCCGACTCTTGGTAGGCGGATTCTATGTTAATATCCTCGGACGTCCCACAAAGACCGAGATCTACGAGTCGTTCATTCCACCACTCTTACGGTTCTTCCACATCCGCAACATCAGTCCCTCGGGTTGGGTGCGTCTCCCACGCTCCAAGACACGCTGTTTGCCCAAGGGTGCGCATGAAACCACATGTGATCACGAGTTTGAACTCATGTATGCCGATATTGAGCCACTGCGTGAGAAGGAGGACCGTGTTCCATTGAAAATCATGAGCTTTGATATTGAGGCCAGTAGTAGTCACGGTGACTTCCCTATCCCAGTTAAGGGTTACAAGAAGTTGGCGACTAATGTGGTGGATCTGTATAATACGGTTGGTGGGATGGGTGCGACGAGAAGCGAGGATGTAATCAGTCGTTCTGTCATGACCGCATTCGGCTTCGGTACTAGTACTAGTACTAGTACCAGTATCGATGCCATGTTCAGTAACGGAGTCGATACCATTTACCCCAAGAAGAAACCATCTTCCAAGAAGGTGACAACTGCCATCAGTAAGCTACTCGCACACCACATAGAGGACGTGGCCAGTGCAGATATGCTCAACCAAGCAAAGAACAGTATTGAATCGGCCTTTGCACACAGTTCCTATGAGGGTGGTGATGGTGGTGATGGTGGCGAAGTGGAAGAAGTGGATGTAGGTGACGACGATTGGTCTAGTATCAGCAAATCCGTTGTAAAAAGGAACGGGTATGGTGGCAACAAGAGTAATGCCGCGGCCAAGAAATCTTGTACGCTCGCTGACTTGCTGAGTTCAACTATATCCACCCGCGAGACAAAGATATCTAATCTGACTCACCTGTTTGACATGTACCTGCCTCCCGTGCAGGGTGACAAGGTGACCTTTATCGGTTCTACGTTCCAGGAATATGGCGACACAGCTCCATATTACAATCACTGTATCGCCCTTGATACATGTGACGATCTGGGTATGGAGAACACTGATTTGGAGAGTTATGATACCGAGGCTGAGGTATTACTGGCTTGGCGCGACTTGGTTGTGCGCGAAGATCCTGACATCATCATCGGTTATAATATATTTGGATTTGATTACAATTTCATGTTCATGCGCGCGCGCGAGACGGGGTGTGCCCCAGCATTCTTGGAGATGTCCAAGATAAAGGACCACTTGTGTGGCACCCTCAACAAAGAGACAGGGGAGTACGAGATTGAGCAAAGCAGTATCACGATTGCGAGCGGTACCCACGAGCTGGGCTACGTCAAGATGCCTGGACGTATCCAACTGGACATGTATAACCATTTCCGTCGCGAAGAGAACCTGGTTTCCTACAAGCTAGACTACGTGGCGGGTCACTTCATCGGTGACTATGTGTCCAAACTAGAACCAGTTGCAGATGCAATGACGGTTATACATACGAAGAATATGTCAGGGCTCTTGGTGGACAGTTACGTACATTTTGAGGAGATCGGTCACTCTACAGACTACTATGCCGACGGTGCCAAGTTCAAGGTAAAGAGCATCGATCTGTTAGCCAAGACATTCGTGGTCTCATCACATATTACACCCGACCAGAGCAAAAAGATACGGTGGGCGCTGGCCAAGGACGACGTCACTCCCAAGGATATCTTCCGATTAACGAACGAAGGACCCGCCGAGCGCGCCATCGTTGCGAAATACTGTATCCAGGATTGTAATCTGGTGCAGTACCTGCTTACCAAGGTGGATGCGCTCACAGGCATGATAGAGATGGCAAACATCTGTAGTGTTCCTATTAACTTCCTTATCCTGCGCGGCCAAGGCATCAAGCTCACAAGCTATGTGGGCAAGAAGTGCAGGGAGAAAGACACGCTCATTCCCGACATTGAGAAGAAGCTTAACGATGGTGGGTTTGAGGGCGCCATCGTGCTCGATCCGAAGAGCGATCTGTATCTGGACAACCCAGTTGCTTGTGTGGATTACGCGTCCCTGTATCCATCGTCTATGATCAGCGAGAACCTGTCGCATGACAGTAAGGTCTGGACGCGCGAATACGATCTGAATGGTAAATTAGTGGCGGTGACGGGTGCGACGGGTGATGACGATGAGTTCCTGTACGACAATCTGCCACATTATACCTATGTGGATATTGAATACGACACCTATAAGTATGTGCGCCGGGTTCCGAGCGCGCTAGCGACCAAGGTGAAGAGTGGGTACAAGATTTGTAGATTCGCACAGTTCCCTGATGGACGACGTGCTATCATGCCGTCTATCCTGGAAGAGTTGTTGAGTGCTCGTAAGGCCACTCGCAAACTCATCCCCCAACAGTCCGACGATTTCATGAAGAGCGTTCTCGACAAACGTCAGTTGGCCTACAAACTAACGGCCAACTCGCTATATGGTCAATGTGGTGCACGCACAAGCACGTTTTACGAGAAGGACGTCGCAGCCTCGACCACAGCCACTGGGCGCAAGCTTTTGATGTATGCCAAACGTGTGATTGAAGAGGTGTATGGCGATGCAGTCATGGATACGTTCAATCATGGCAAGGTGCGCACCAAGGCAGAGTATGTTTATGGTGACAGTGTCGCGAATTACACACCTGTATATGTGCGATATAATAGAGAGCTGGTTATCTGTCCAATATCGTCATTGGATATCAGGTATGGAGATAGGAATGGGTGGACAACATGTAGAGAAGAGGGGAAGCAGGACAAGGAGTTCTGTGAGCTGGTGGGCGTTGAGTCATGGTCGGAAGTCGGGTGGACAAAGCTTCACCGTGTGATTCGTCACAGACTAGCGCCTCATAAGAAGATGATGCGTGTAATAACTCACAGTGGTCTGGTGGACGTGACGGATGATCACTCCCTGTTGTTGAACAATGGGCTTACTGAGGTGTCCCCCAAGGATATTACTGTTGGTGTTACCAAGTGTCTGCATCGCACTGTGAGTTCGTCCACAATTACAAACGCTGTATTCACTGAAGATGCTATACCGACCACCATGTATTCTAATTCACAAATAGACGGAGCACGACTGTGTTGGGCATCTAACCATTATGGACACAATACCGCTATTAACGTAATCCAGACCAGTGGAAAACCTAACGATACCTATATCATTACATCCACCAAAACATGTACATCGAGTTCTCCCGATACGGTAAAAAGGATACATGACTTACCCAATTATGGTAATGAATATGTGTATGATCTGACGACTGACAATCATCACTTTGCTGCTGGTGTCGGGAACATGATTGTACATAACACAGATAGTGTATTCTTCACCTTCAATCTGGAGACAATGGATGGGGTTCCGATCCGCGGCAAGAAGGCGTTGGAGATCACAATTGAGCTGTCAAAGGAGGCGGGTGCGACGGCGTCCAAGTTCCTGAAGAAGCCTCACGACTTGGAGTATGAGAAGACATTCATGCCCTTCTGTTTATTGTCCAAGAAGCGGTACGTGGGTATGTTGTACGAAGACGACCCAAACAAGGGCAAGCGCAAGGAGATGGGTATCGTATTGAAGCGTCGCGACAACGCACCCATTGTGAAGGAGATTTATGGTGGTATCATTGATATCCTGATGCGGGACGGGGATAACATCAAAGCTGCTGTGGATTTCCTGAAGGAGTGTGTACAGAACTTGGTGGACGAGAAGTATCCCATGGACAAACTGATCATCAGTAAATCCATTCGGTCGGACTACAAGAATCCGAAACAGATCGCACACAAAGTGTTGGCCGATCGTATCACGACGCGTGATCCAGGTAACAAGCCCGCATCAGGGGATCGTATCCCGTATGTATATATCCATAACCCTAAGCGTGGTGCGCTCCAAGGCGACAAGATCGAGACACCCGCGTTTATCGTGGAGAACAAGTTGAAGATCGACTATGGTCACTACATCACAAACCAAGTGATGAAGCCTGTGCAGCAGGTGTTCGCCTTGGTTCTGGAAAAGATATGGATCATGCAGAACAAACGTTCAAAACTGAATCGGTTCAAGGCGGACGTGGCTTCGCTGGAGAAGGCAACGGTTCCTGAGAAGTTCCAAGACCGCTTGGAGTCGTTGAAGAACCGTGAGGTCAAGGCGTTGTTATTCGATCAATATATCAACCAGGCTACCAACAAGAAGCAAGGGATCGCTGAGATGACGTCATTCTTTGGGAAGCTGGAGTAAAATCATAAAAATCATATTATATACCTTTATCGCCAAATATTGTATTTTTATCCGTTCGTGTATGATTCTCTTCTCCTTGTACAATAAGTAATGACGAAATCTAGTTCCAAATCTAAGAAAACCAAAACCAAAACCAAAACCAAAACCAAAACCAAAACCAAAACCAAAACCAAAAAAGACAAACAACGTAAAAGAAATAAGACACGACGTCTCCATTCGTTGTGTCTGAAGGCGGCGAAAGAACGCCTGGACGCGTTAATGTTTCCCATATGCAAGCCGCGAATGCGTGGTCATATTAAGGTGTCCGATCTGCATACGGTGGCATACTACACATATGGCGACCCGGTCAATATCCCCCATCTATACCTGCATGGCGGTCCAGGTGGAGACATCAATGACAGTATCACTAATATGTTTGATTTGAAGAAATACTACTTGGTCGCGATCGACCAACGAGGTTGTGGGAAAAGCACTCCGACTGGCGAGCTGCGTGAGAACACGACGCAAGATCTTATCTCGGATATAGAGGTCGTGCGCCAAGAACTAGGTATCGATAAATGGACTGTTGTGGGTTTCTCTTGGGGGTCAACGCTTGCAGTATATTATACACAGCAGCACGCTGAACGGGTAAATGGGATCCTGATCGGGGGTGTGTTCATGGGTACGAAACGCGAGACTGACTACATCGAGAACGGTCATTTCGTCAAGCTGGTGTTCCCTGTGGTATGGGAACGGTATCTGAGTATATTGAGCAAGGAGGACAGAAAGCATCCAGCCAAGGCGTACCAGCGCAAGGCCCTTGGTAGGGACGGGATAAGCGAGCAGAATAAGGCGCTGCGTCATTACGAGGAGTTTCAGGAGTCGACCAACGCTCTGATTCCGCATACGTTGTCCGACATTACAAAACATCGTGAGCGCAACAGCAAGACAACCCTCACATACAATAATAAAACAGGTCAGATATTTCATCACTACTTTGCCCATAAATGTTTTTTCCCACGTGATGAGTACCTTCTAGAAACCCGCAACATGAATAAGATTAAGAATATTCCCATGGAGATCGTACAGGGTCGGTACGATATTGTCACCCCCACGCTCATCGCCCACCAGGTGCATCAGAAACTCCCTCACTCCAATATGCATGTAATTGTTTCGGGACACCAAGGTATACCGTACGAGTACAACAAGCAAGTGATTGACAGTTTGAAGGAGTTGAACAAGTAGTTGCTTATCTAAACACGTCACATTCATAGTAAGGGTATAGAGTATTCAGTACATGTAGGATAAGTATGCCGACTATAACAACTAACGAAGCATACGAAGCCGAATACACAATAAATACCGAGCCCATGTACGGTGCTAAGCGCGACGTTGGTGCCGATGCAGATCTCATTTTTCAGAACAACACATTGTGTCCGCATGCGTATTCTATACCACGATCGGAACGCACGGATTTTACGAACATAAACACCTACAGTATTGATCCTCCTGGCTGCGAGGACGCGGACGACGCGTTCAGTCTGTTCATAGATGAATCCAAAGACAATGCTCTGTTTCTGGCGATCCACATCGCCGACCCCACCGAGTTTGTGTCCCCTGCTATCGAATCCGCGCTCTGGTCGGATATCAAGGAGCGTGTGGTCACTCGTTATCCATCCAACCGCGCCCCCGTCCATCTCATGCCCAAAGACGTGGTGGATCGCGCGAGTCTGATGGCGAACCAGTACGGTGACACGAAGAACGCAATCACTGTGCTCACTGAGATTGACCCTGATACATTTGCACCGCGCGGACGTATCCAGCTATTGTTCTCCACCGTGCGCGTATGCGCGGCGCATGCGCTCACGTATGCGCGTGCGGCTGAAATGGTGCAGAATGCGACTGAACCAGACCCTGATAACGATATGGCCACTACGCTCGCTCGTGGGCTCTGTGTGGCCTCGGCGCTTCACCAGCGGCGTGTGGCGAGTACTGTGGGTGCCAGTCTGAGCGACCTGGCTCCGTCCATGGTTGTATTTTCATCGCCCCCTGTGGGTATTCATCTTGCGCGCGCGTCGGATACGGTGCTCGATATGCAGAAGATGATCGCTGAATTCGCCATATTTGCCAATGCGTTCGTCGGCGAGCATTTGAAGATCCATATGGGTGGCATGGGTATATTCCGTACCTGTAGTACAGGTGGGTGGATCGATACGGTTGCAGCGGGCATCAGTGGTGAGGATTTACTGAACGAGATCATTGTGAATGGAATCCAGGCCGACTATTTGTCGGAGAACGCGGCGCACGACTTGGTCGGGATGCCTGAGTATTGTCATTTCACTTCACCCATTCGTCGGTTGTCTGACTGTGTATGTCACTACCTGGTTAAGTACATTCATTTGTGTGCTACTACGGGTGCTACTACGGGTCTGGTCAATCCGTTCCCCGACAATTCACTAACCGTGTTGGCCGACATGTGTCAGCGGGGTGCCAAGAGCATGCGTAAGTTGCAGTACCGCGACACCAAGTTTAGGTTGCTGCAGACAATGAACCAAATGTTGATAAGTCTACCTCACAGAAGCATCAATCTCACATTTTTCATCACGGGTTATACAGGTGGGTTCCTGAATCTGATTGTGTGTAGAATAGACGAACACAAGGTGCATATGTCGTATTCGCTGCGTCTGAAGAATTTCCCATACGATCAGATACGTGAAAATGAATCTGACGGAACTGTAACCCATACACAATACACCATTCCTGTAACACATGTCAATTGTTTGGGAAAGTTTGATTCGGGGTCTATTCCTGAGTTAGACGCGTATGTCGCGCAGCTCGGTGCATAATATGACGATTCTTCGTCTAGCTTATTTTAAGCGGACGATTCTTCGTCTAGCTTATTTTAAGCGGACGATTCTTCGTCTAGCTTATTTTAAGCGGACGATTCTTCGTCTAGCTTATTTTAAGCGGACGATTCTTCGTCTAGCTCATCTGTTTGTTTGATAACATCATTAGTTTGTCTATTGCTGTTAGTCAGTCCCATAATCATTGTATGTATCTCTTCCATCCGCGCCTCCATCGCGACCATTCGCGTCTGTAGTGCGATCATGGGGGATATTGGAGGTTGATATGTCTGTTGTGATACTGTTACTGGATCTGCTGTTATTAAAGGGTCAGTTGTTGCTACTACCGTTACTGGGTTTTCTGATACTATTACGGGTTCCGAAACAGGTACTACTACCATTGGCTCTGCAAAGAACGATACGTTTTTTCTCTCTACGTTTCTTTCTGGGTGTGGAAGGAGGGTTTCTGTATCCGCCTTCTTATTGTTCGTATTCAAGTTCAGCCAATCGCGTGCGCGCTGGGTTTCCGCACCGTTTCTGGTCGCCGATGCGTTCTCCTGTTCGGTGCGGCTCTGGAGCGTCCGCGACATCATATCCTCCATGTCCTGACCCTTTAGTGGCTCCACGACTCGGTTGTCTGAGAAGTTTGTGTCGGGGGAAGGTGCGCCCGTCGCGCGATACTGGTCAAAGTCCGTCTTCATTTTGTCGTACTGACTATCAAACTGGTTCAATCTCTCCGACTTTAGCTCCTCAATAGTGATTATATTGTTTTCCGACGCCACCACAGGTGACGTGTCCGACAGATCCAGTTTCTGAACGTCATGTGTTGTCTCTCTGAAACCATGAATAAAATCTGCAATGAAGCTCTTGTTCAGATCGATGAGTGCGATCCCTGTCTTTGTACGGATACATGTCTCCACGTACTGCTTGACTTTTGTGATATAGTGCTGTCGCAATTTGGCTCGTGTATCGTCCGCCTGTACGCTTTCTTTAAACGACCCGTTCTGAATGATGATGTTCCATAACATCTCAACGTTCCCCGAGCCAACGAACCGAGATATCTCTGTATGTGCTCCTATTTGACTGAATACGTCATCTTGTGAGGAGGGACTATTAGTAGGTGTTTGTGATGCATTCATAGTCATATATCACTAATCTACCTGTACATACCAAGCAGCATCTAAGTTATAGTACGGATCATTGTACAACTGAATCATTTTGCTCTGATAAAAGATAATCTCCCTATAGATTAACTAGACATAGACTATGACAGGTACGACGCGGAAAATATCCAAGACGCGACGGAAGCGGGTTCGTGGTAGTCACGGAAAGAAACATGGTAAAAGAGCAACAAAGCATGTAAAAAAATCAAAGAAGTCAAAGCGCACGCGGAAACTTAAGAAAATGCAATGCGGTCCCGAAGGAAATAAGAAGGGGTATACATGTATCCGTGACAAGTCGATATGCAAACTGAAATCGCTCTGGAACAAACGGCATCCAGACGATACTATACATGACACGAGTATACATAATACATGGGGGAAGTTGAAGACTAAACTGAGGAACGTATGTGACAAGGAGTCTTGTTGGTTGAAACAGCAGTTCGTGAATGGTGAGTTGAACGACGAGCTTCAGACCGCGTTCGCGCCCGAGGCGCCCCAGAAGTGGAAGAAGAGTCCTAACGAGTGGTTGTCTAGTAATGATATTACTTCGGTCATGAAACAGTATGAGAATAAGTACAAGTGTTTCAGTTTTATCGGTCCATCACCCATCGACTATAATACGCGCAAGCGATACGGCGAGTGTGTGTGGGAGGAGTTGTGTCACTTTAGCTTGGCGAACGAGATAAAGAACGGAAAAAAGAAGATTGGTATTATATTCAATCTGGATCCGCACTACAAGAGTGGGTCGCATTGGGTGTCTCTCTTCATCAATATTGAGAAGCGACTTATATTCTACTTCGATAGCGTCGGTCATGCGGTGCCAGCGAAGATAAAGAAGTTCGTGAAGGAGGTTACATTGCAAGGAACACAACTCTCATCTGAACATGGTTCGGGTCCCATCAAGTTTGAGTTTGACGAGAATAGTCCCTTTGAGCACCAACAGGAGGACACTGAGTGTGGAATCTATTCGTTGTTTTTCATCATTAGTTTGTTAGAGGACACACACAACGAGCGGTACTTTAAGACGAATCTCATTACCGATAAGTGCGTGGAGCGTTTCCGGAAGATCTATTTTAACGAAACGCTATAGGAATGTGAGCCTTTGCGTCCGATGCAGCAGTCTCGGCGAACCTTTGCAAGGTCGCTCCCAAAATAGTGGCCATGGTGATGAATGCGCCCGCACTGAATGCGACTTGTCGGTCGAGTTCGGAGAACTTGGCTTTCACCGAACTAAATGGGTGAAACCGGTACAGTAGGAAGAGTCCCACGTACACTTGGATGGCTGCACGTAGATATCCCAGGTAAGTGGGTGCGGACGCGAATATTCCTAACATGACTAGAGCCGTCAATACGGACACAGCGAGCGTGACCCAATTGAATATGGTGTATTGCGTTTCGTATGTATTCATTACTACAGTATACATACAAAATATCGTTTATGTGTGACGGTGTCCTAGACCTATTCCATTGTTCATAAAAACACATTGCTAAAGTTCCCATCATTATGCGCGCGTATCCTCACCCAGAAGGTCATAGCGTGTGTGGTTGTTGAACGTCGTGTTTGGTCCGTTCGCTACATTAGGGTTGAATAAGGCGTGTTCAGGCTTCTCAAACAGGAGTGGGTGTTGCTGCACGTTCTTGCGTTCGGGAAGAGTGAATGACTGTAATGTGAACAGATCGCTGCTGCTGTCGGGGACGTACACTGCCTGATTGCAACGCTGTAACCCAAAAAACTGGTTGCGCATATCGGACTCCACATCAATATTGTTCGCGAACCCACTCCATGGCGCCGAACGGTTCGCAGGATAGAACACCTCAGACGGCGAGTATGTGGGTGGGATCTGGAGTGGTACGATACTGGATACGGGATCGGTATGCGTCGCGAACTTGGTATACTTGGTTGGTTGGGAACGTGGTTGATAATAGGGGCGCAGGGGTGCAGACGGTTGTAGGCGCGCGTAGATGCGTTCGTCGGTTGCTGTGTTTATCTCAGATACGAGCGGTTGATTTGTCATGAACCGATGTGATATGTTTGGGTACTGTACTATACACGTAGACAACAAAATAGCGGGAATCGGCGCGACCTGGTAAACGAGTAAATGGATAAATGATTACTGGCTACTTTGGAATCAGGTTAAGAACCACATCGTCGCCAGGGAATAGATGCAATCCGAGGGCATCGGCAACCGAGAACAGCTCGACGCGCTCGTGTACGTTCGTACGCAAGTTCTCCATATCATAAACTGTCCCGATGAAAAAATGGCACATGAATCCATCAAACTCTGTCACGTGAATGCGCTCGCCGACGGATATTTCCAGATTCAGTTCTTCGCGCCATTCGCGGTGCAAGCATTCTTCTAATGTCTCACCCTCTTCTTGTTTTCCTCCTGGAAACTCCCATACCCCCATTGTACTGGACCGTGTGCTATCGTTATCGGTGCGCAGACCCATGAGAACATGTCGTTCATTATTTAGCATGACTCCGCATGCGACGTTGCGCATAATACTAGAGAGTTATATGATGTACCTGGAATGTGTGTATGTTCTTTCCGTTCATTTTATCCGCATCGGAATAGAAACATTGTCTCTAAAAAATGTGTTCAAATGTGTCATGATGCGTTTAGAAATAACCTTATCCACTTCGTATTCCATGAATGACTTCTCTCCAAATGTATACTTTTTCATGTAAAGAATCCTACTTAGATGTTGTAAGAATACTGCGATGTGTTGTGGTTTGGTCGTGCACAGTATGTGAGACAGAAATGGAGGGACTGTGATACGTTTAATGATTTCTCTCTCTGTGTATGGATAACAGTATGACCTGACCTTCAAGTAGTATACACTATCTGCCATCATCCCTGGGAAGGCGGTGTCGTCAAAGTAGCATATCTCCACATCGGACGGTAGTCTACAGCACGCCACAAAATCTGATAGTTTTTTTGCCTTCTCTGTGCGTCCCAGTTCCTGAACCCGTCCGTTCAGTTTAAATGCCAGAACGATATTGTCGAATATTTTCCCACCCAGCTTTTCCTCAATATAGTTGATTATTAGATACACCCATTCTTTGGGGTACTTATTATTTGTATATACCATAACCCCGTTGCATATTTTATCATCCCTTCTCTTCTTTAAAACTTGGAGTATAGAGAGAATATCGGGACGCAACATTTCGGGAAAGATATCAAATAGATTATTGAAATCAGTCTGTCCCATCATGTATGGTATTTTGTTGAACCCGATGAAATTGTTGATAGACTCCCACACGAGTCGGATCAAGTGAAAGTGTCCGAGCGTTTCGTCTAAATCAAATACCACAACTCTATCTTTGTGCTGCTGGGTGTGGATATTTGCCGATGCATATATTTTGTTTGTTGGTTGAAGCATAATATGTACGGAGATTATTCAAAATACATATTAACATTTCGGTCCATCTCGTGAAGATATAAAATCGTACGGTATAGTAGTTTCACAAGTCTCTCGAACATAAAAGTCAACTACATACCCATCTTATCAATGGAGTATACCGACCTTTCTAACGATGACTATCGAAACATTCTAACGTTATATGATATACCTATACCTAAAGCATCTGATGAACTGAAGAGATTGGCTGAGTCAATAATGGCCAAGAAGTTATGTGGTTGCATTAAGAAGGTTGGTAAAAGGAAAGGTGGTAAGGTAGAGGGTCGCGCAATCGGTATTTGTACCAAGAGCATATTCACACGCAAACAACTTAGTCGTGGGAAATTCAAATGTAGAAAACGTGGGCGTTCCGTGGCAATGAAAAAGATGGCACCTAAGAAGTCAACGAACAAGAAGGATAAGAAGGGTATACGACGAACGATGCGGCGAAAATAACCATGTAATATTATTAGGTTTAGATTTAGGTATGTAGGTAGGTAAGAGCACACATGAGCACCTGTTCTTGTGGAGTTAGCTTTCGGAACAAGATGACATTATCTAGTTTGACCTCATAGTACTGGTTTCGGAACGTCTTGCAGCGCATCACTGCACCATAGTCGGAGAATCGGATATCACAGAAAATACCACCTTTCGCTAGTGATGTAACAACTATCGCAGTATCGTCGTCATACTCCATATTCAACCATCTCACATACGTGCCACTGCGTACCTCATGTATCTCATCAATATATACATATCCTTTAAGTTTTTCCATGATACTATTCTTCTCATCGTCATCTAGAGACAAATCGTTTAGTATTCCCATTTTGGCTGCGATCACCGATTCCATGGTAAGTTCAAGCATGTGTGCATTATCTTCGTTCTCTGCCGCTCTGGTAAGTAGGTCGATGTTTAAATCGTCGTTATAGTTATCGTGAGCCATTCGTATAGTGTATGTGATGATATGGGTATATGTAATACAGAGATGATGTATGCATGGAATACATGAATACATCTATATTATTAGTGAGGGATAGAGAAGAATGAAATGATGAAAATTAGAACCCAGCAAATGCCTCGATGCCGCCATCTAATAGACCTCCACCTCCACCACCCTGTTGTTGTGGTTGGTTCGGGTTTTGGCGTAGACTCTGCATACCCTCTGGCTGAATGCTGCTGATGCTTGTCATGCCTCCTGGTTGTTGAGGTAAGGTGAACCCATCTGCACCTGCACCAGGAGCAGTTCGCATAGCGTCGCGACCAGTTGCAGTGGCTGCGTCATTGTTCTCCTTATCTGTCATCCCCTCACGAGATTTTCCCATGATCATCTCAGTTATACGATCAAACAATATACCCACCTTCTCTCCTAGCTTGGTCTGGAGACTTAATGTGATCATGAGAACAGCCAATACAATCTGTATAATGGACACCTTCTCGTACTTGACTGTGCTATATGTGGGTACAAATGTGATCATTCGATGAGTGAGTAGAAGTCCAACGAACATGACAATGAGTTGGACCGCCACCTCTGCTAAAAGTTCTGCACTACCCTTATCATCGTCCGCTTCGGGTACGTATTTCTGCATGGTCTTATTAAGGAGTATTATAGGAAGCACTCCGACCAATGTATATTGAACAATGTTCATCATCTCCATCTTGGACTCTTCGTTGAAGTTGAAGACGTGGCCCACGAACCCCTCTTTCGATCCACCCGTTAGGCTTTCGATGTTATCGGTAGACATGTATGCTGTACCCATAGATATTTTATTTGATTGGTATCAATAATATGATTTTACGCGATTAGATTGTCATTGCTACTACTGATGGCGCGACATACACTGGCTTATATCAGTTATAATTTGAAACCACCTGTCCTTCGGGCGTGCCATTTTAAATATTCATGAGCATTTTGCAACAGCTTAAATAGATAGCACCGATAGACTATATATGAGTTCTTCACGATCATTGGCTTCTGCAAGAAATAAGCGCGCGAATACGGCGAGCAGTATTCCTACAGGGATCGCCGCAACAACAACAGCAGTCATCTCATCTGTCTCGGCACACCAAGAAAAGAGCATAGCATCTACCCAGTTCCCCTCTGGAAAGATGACTGTCCCTCAAGTAATTAATATTATTAGCGATAGAGTAAACACTTTAGAGTTGTTCATGGAAACGACCGCGAACGTCATCGACGACATTCAAGAGTTCCATACAAAGATCACCGACAAGTATGTGGTTGACTCGGAAGTATTTAACTCCATCATATCAAGGATAGATGCTTTAGAAGGTAAAGGTGTTACAGCGAATCAAAATCCAGTCAATCCAGTTGCTCCGATGAGGGTTACTCAGGACATTGACGAACTCAAGATTCATCTAATTCGTCTTCAGACATATGTCATGGAGACCAATGCAAAGATGCAAGACCTTATATTTTCTAACACCGATACGTCAATACTAAGCTTCGGTGAAGTGTTTAGCGAATCCATAAATGGTCAGCGTCCATTCGCAACAGACCAGGTTCCCACGCCACCCACTTTAGTGCGCAGCATGACCGCCATCACGAATATTGATGCTATATCTTCTCCTATTGCGTCTGAATCTATTATCCCGATAGACCATGGAGGGTCTATCAAGCCTAGACCTATTCCCGAAGTACATTTTTCCAATGTTAATGATTCTGGGTCTGAGGATGGAGAGGTATCTGGAATATTGGAAGGGAAATAGTTTACCTATCTATTCGATATGTTTAGGCGTGTAGTGGAAAGCGCAATATAACGACATCATGTAAATTTTATTGTTGATAATTTATATAATGCAAAGTTTCAAGAAGTTCATGTCTGACTATGGCCTGGGCGTGATTATTGTCCTATTATTGGTTGCCTACTCCGTGAGCTCATTCTCTGACTATTTCACCGAGAAGCACCTGGGTGGAGGTGAGGGTCATACAAATCTTGCCCAGATGGCTGGTGCCTATGGTGGTGGCGATACCGCTGACCAGAACGAGGTGCTCGGAGGAAACGATGGTAGCTTCGCTCCTGCCGCCCCCCAGCAACAACAACAGGGTGTGCAGAACCCCGCCGACCTTCTTCCCAAGAACTCTAACTCTGATTTTTCCCCCAACTCTGCAAACGTGAACAACGACGGTTTGTTGAGCGCTGGCCACCACGTTGGTGTCGGTGGAAGTGATGCCCCTTTAAGGAACACAAATATGCAGCTAAGATCTGAAGAACCCAATCCTCGCACCAACACAGGTCCTTGGAACCAGAGCACCATCGAAGCCGATAGCACCCGTAGAGGCATATGTTAAAAAATATACCTTACTATATGTTATAATTTAGCATGGAACGTGGTCTCATGATGTTACTACATTCAGCAATCATCAGTTCTGTGATTTACTTGGTCATGGTATATGCGGTAGGACAAAGTAAAAGTGTTTCTGAATCACGAAGTCTCCTTATAGGTGCTATCCTACTTATTTATATGTTGATGTTCGGACATGCTTTACCCAAGTTTTAGAAGACGTGTTCGTCTTAGGGTATTGGAACCATGTCGTGTCATATTAGACGGCCCATCAAAACCATTCATTGCGAACATAAAATATCGCGTTGTTGTCAGCAACGATATTTTATACCCTTACCCCCACTTCCTCGCTCTCCCCCCCCAGACCAGTGTCTTAAAAAGAATTGAATGAACTCCGCGCCCATAGTCTCCTGCATATTACAATCAGATACACCAATCTTACCAATCCAATTACCATGTCAGCACTCGCACTCTACATTCCATGTGTGTACAAGAACATCACCGAGGAGATGCTTGCCCAGACCTTCTATCGCTTGAAGGTCGGCAGCGTTCGCCACGTTGAACTCGTACCACACACAGAAAAGTATAACAAGGCACATGTATTCTTTGAGAGCTTGTATCCCTTCGGAAAAGGCGCTGATCAGATACAGCAAGTGGTCAACGGACAAACAGTGAAACTACAGTACTCCAAGAACGAACACGTGTTCTGGCTATTGATGTTGAACAACCGCGAGTATGACGGGTTTAGTAAGAATGGGTGGTATGATGTTGAAGCAGAGGAAGAGAAAAAAGCAGATGCAGAGATTGCCGCGATCGTTAGCAACGTAAATGCAGCGAATACACAGGAATCCTCCTCTATCCAAAAACCCATTGCCCAGAATTTCGTCCAGAAGAACGAAAACCTCGAAGACCTCAAAGCCGATTACGCGCAGTTTACCCCAGAGGATGAAGACCCCGACTCATTTGGTCTGGTGTCCGCCGATTACGCTCACTTCTTGGAGACCGAGGTCGCCCGCCTACAGGCGGCGCTGCGCAACGCAAACGATGAGAACCAACGTTCTATCCAAGACGCGGATCCTACAGAGAACCAAATGCTCAGTCTCCGTCGCGAAAACTACGCACTGCGCTGGGGGTATGAGAACATGTTCCGCATCAAGATGCCTCCATCTTCCAGCATGCCACCACCCGTTCTTGGAGCAGTGTCGCCATACGCTGGCGGCTCCATGGAATATGGTATGGCAGTGTATAGTGAGATTGAACGCATCAGTAGAGATAACGACATGTTGCGTCAGAACAACAATGTGTTATCATGCATGCCCGACACAGAAACCCTATTGTCTCTGGCTGACAGATACGATAATGTGTCAGGAGACAGTATGTCAAACTACGCAGGAGATAGTATGTCAAACTACGCAGCAGAAATGGATGGTGAACGCGCCGTTGTCAGCGATTACGACTATGACGATTCGGGTGATGAGGGGGGAATGTTCGAAGAGGAATATTAAGAGAAGAGGGAGTGAGGTGCGATAAAAAACAAAAAAATAAAAAATACCAAAAAACTAACAAAATATCAAAATTATTATGTAACATATAACAAACTATTTCTATTTCTGGTAATACATCATATTTTCTACATGTACTATAGAATAGTTGACGAATAATGAGCACAAAGAGTTCTGGTCGTCGTACCAAACATACTAGCAAGAAGAGTTCTGGTCGTGCCGAACATACTAGCAAGAAGAGTTCTGGTCGTGCCGAACATACTAGCAAGAAGAGTTCTGGTCGTGCCGAACATGCTAGCAGGAAGTTGTGTGTGGTATTTGACTTGGACGAGACACTCATTCATTTTCTGAACAATAATAAGCTGAGTGCGACAAAATGGGATACACTGAGCGACGAACAACGTAATGATTTTCAGTATATAAAAAATACTAAGACGAAGAACGTTGTGTTATTTCGCCCGTATCTAATAGAATTGTTCGCATACTTTAATGCGAACCGAGACAAGTTTCAAGTGGGTCTATGGACGTACTCGGACCGAGGTTATTGTAATGAGATTGCCCGCACTATTAGTCAAGAGTTCAAAAAGCGCACAGGAGAAGAACTGGGTAAAGATTTCTTTTTATTTAAATACGGTGAGGAGGATATTCTTGAACATGACGGTGGAGATAACCCAAAGGACTTGAACTACGTGTACGATAATTTCCCCCACTTGAGCAGTTTCAATACGTTCATTGTGGACGATCTGTACGGCAACATTGTGCATGAGATGAATCGCGAGAATTGTATCATTATCCCACCATATGCGCCGTTTAGTAGAAACAAGGCGCGCGCCGCCCTCACAGAGGAGAGTCTTCGTATCGCCTTGGCGGATTCTGCGCTGGACCAGTTGAAGGACGTGTGTGACACGGTGTTTAGAGACATAAATGGATGCGATAATGAAGATATAGATGCCGCAAAACATTCAAAGAATGAGGCAGTGTTCTCAGCGAAGCGAGTGAGACGAATGGGTCTGGCTCAGATGATGCGGAAATACGCAAAGAAATTCATAAATCTCCCTGCTCTGAACGATGTGAATAATATATACCAGACAGACAGTTTCATTGATGTGACGGACCAGGCGAATATGTATGGTGCTCAAGTACATGGTGGAGGACGTCCCAGGAGGAAGACTAGATGGAATAAGAAAACGCGTTCGAACCGACTGAAATGGAGTGGAAAAAGAAAAACACGAAAGTCCAATAAGTCCAAAAGAAAGACAAGAAAATAACAAGCAATAGATTACTACCTACATTTTATTATGTTGTAATCTATCCCTACTATAAGTGATACATACGTTTAGTCGTACACCCATTTTAATCACCATGACCTCTACCACCACTACCACGCTCACCTCAAAACTCATTGCCTCCTTCATCGCCGCTTCCGTCGCGACAACCATCGTGTTTGTATATGTGTTGCGCGCACCCTATATCATCATTCAGGACACGGCACTCGTAGATGAATACTACTACACGAACCCTACTAATGTAGCAAGCACTCTCTTTGGAGAGATGTTCGTGGGTGCGCTACTCTTAATGGTGGCACAGTACGTTATTTATGCAACGAGCGTATCCGTCTCCCTCGCGCGTCTATGCATCGTCGCCGCCGTGGTCGCGATGGTATCCTTTGCGCGGTACGCAAGCACGTCCGAAACTGATACTGATACTGATGATGGGTCGTGGTACGAACGCACCAGTTTAAAGAACGCTATCGCGTATGACGTTATTTACATGGTAACATTGTACACTGTGATGACTACCCTGTTTTCATGGATTGTTTAGTGCAAAGATTTATATATGGGTACAGTACATCATCTCGCATATTATGATTTCATATTTGTGGCGTCAGGAAGCCATGTTCTACGTGTTGGGCGTGTTCGTCATGATAGTGTGTCTAAAGATTTATTCGGAGAGCGAGGTATTCAACCTTAAATGCATCATATCAGGTGTAGATGGTAATAAGTACTGCGTTCGCAACCGCCTCATGCTGAAAGAAGGTGCCGACCTGCTCGCGACAGTGACGGGAAAGGCGATGAAGTTCGTGAAGGATCTCGGTAAGAAGTTTCCCGACGACGAGAGTGTGCAGCGCCTGGTCAAGGGGTTCGATCCCAAGAAAGTACAAGAGACGTTACCAACGAGTGAACTGACGGCATTCAGTGAGAACAAGGGTGAGAAATTAGCGTTTTGTCTCGCGAAGACCAAGCACAGCGAGAAGCTTATTGACGAGAACACGCTCACATTTGTCTATATCCACGAGCTCGCACATATCATGACCACGTCCGTGGGGCATAAAAAGGAATTCTGGGATAATTTCAAGTTCCTATTGACGGAGTCGAAGGAAACGGGATTTTATATACCCGTCGACTACAAAAAAAAGAATCAGACTTACTGTGGTATGACCATATCAGACAGTCCGTATTACGATATGTAGTTGTTTCTATCAATGTGAAATATAGAGTACGCTTCGTGTGCGTACTTTATATTTACTTATGTATTCATTTATTTATAGTCCTGCGATATACACATATGGTGATCCTGTGCATGTATCCTCATGTATAATGGAGTCAGGGCATGCGGTTTGTGTGGTAGGAAACCCACTTGTCTGGTTCCAACAAGTGTATATACCGACTAGTTTACTTCCATCACATTGTAACAATGCGTGTGTATCGCCACCATACTCCTTTCTAATATTAGATGTACTCGCATTACCATATATGTTCTCAGAGATGTAGGGAGTTGTTTCAAGGATCTGTGCCAGATGAACTGTTTGATTGAAATATTCTAATTGAGTCAACCCAGAACATGTACCATGTTTAGACCATTCGTGTTCCCAGAAGGAATCATAGTTTGAACTAGACGCATCGTATTTTACGTCGGGCCAGTAGGTATACATCGTGT
>Ga0209775_1000455_pt1 | contig 22803 bp, 24 predicted proteins | sample SaaInlV_135m_DNA_FD_184661 | JGI IMG/M metagenome (GOLD analysis project Ga0209775, IMG submission 184661) | Marine microbial communities from expanding oxygen minimum zones in the Saanich Inlet - SI072_LV_135m_DNA (SPAdes) (version 2) | ecosystem: Environmental > Aquatic > Marine > Intertidal... | reverse complement strand
TTAAATATGTTTTGATATATGCTCCACCTGCATCTTGTGCTCTTACAAAGCATAATGGTTCTTCAGCATCAACATGGACTATTGCACATTGAGCATAATAAAATGACCACGCATCATAACCCGTTAAGTAATTTAAATTATTTGTATCATGTGAGATTAATAGTTCGATGCCTTTTTCGTGCATCATTTTTTGAACTTTTTTTAATCTTTGTTGATATTCTTCTTTTGTAAAATCCATAGATTTAATTCTTAAATAATTTTCCAAAACCTTCAATTGAATCTTTTTTTCCAATTGACTGTAGTGTGTCCCAAATTAGAACTTGATTACTAGATAAAACTACTTTGTTTAATTTTTTTTCAAGTTTTTCAATAATGGATAAGGCTGGTAATGCTGTACAAGAAATAAAAAGTGCTTCTGCATCTCCTAAATCCATTTTTGATAAAGTTTCATATAGGTAATCTTCATCAACTTTACCAATATCCAAATCACTTAAAATATCAAAGTAAGCATTTGAAGAAATTTCAAAGTTTTCACTTTTAAAATAATCAATTACCTCATCATTTAAAACTTTTGAATAAGGAGTGAAGATTGCAATTTTTTTTACTTTCATTTTTTTTAAAGCATTAATTGCGGCTGTGCTTGGTGTGGTAACTTCTGCTTCCGGTTTAGCTATATTAACCTTTTTTTTAATATTTTCGTAGCCAGCAGCGATAGTTCCTGAAGTGCATCCATAAACTACACAATCTAATTTCTCGTTAGGTAAAATATCCCCTGATATCTCTGTAACGGTACTAGACATCTTTATTAAATTCTCACTTGTTAAAGGAAAATAACAATGAATCCTGTTAACAAAAAAATCTATGTTTTGATCTTTAATGACACTTATAAAATCTTTCTCTATTCTAAAATCAGTAGCTAATGCGATTAATCCTACTCTTGGATTAGATAGATTTGTATATTTAGGTTCAATTTTTACAGAGTGCATAAATTTAAAAACAAATATAACATTAGTGTCTAAATATTCATCAAAATTAAGGAGATATTAATGAAGGTTGGTTTTATTGGTTTGGGAAATGTTGGAGGCAAGCTAGCAGGTAGTTTGTTGAGAAATAACTTTGATTTAACAGTAAGGGATTTAGATGAAAATCTTACGAAATCATTTAAAGATTTGGGTGCCAAGGTTGCAAATTCAGCAAAAGAACTTGCTGAAAAAGTTGATTTAATTATCACATGTTTACCCTCTCCTAGAATATGTGCTGAGGTTATGGAAGCTGATGATGGTGTAATCAACGGATTATCTGAAAATAAAATATGGTTAGAAATGAGCACGACTGATGAAGCTGAAATCAAAAGAATTAGTAAAAAAATAATTGTAAAAAAAGCAATTCCATTAGATGGGCCTGTAAGTGGAGGATGTCATAGAGCTGCTACAGGTAATATTGCAATTTTTGTTGGTGGATCAAGAAAAGCATTTGATAAAATTTTACCTGCATTAACAGTTATGGGTAGAAAGATATTGCATACTGGAGAATTAGGTAGTGCTACAATTTTAAAAGTTATAACTAATTATTTAGCATCCGTTCATCTAGTTGCTCTTGGTGAAGCATGGACTGTCGCTAAAAAATCAAATTTAGATCTTGCTAAAGCTTTTAAAGGAATTGCCGTCTCATCTGGAAACTCTTTTGTTCATGAAACTGAAAGCCAAGTTATCTTAAATGGTTCTTATAATATAAATTTTACAATGGATTTGGTATTGAAAGATACAGGTTTGTTTGATGATCTTGCAAAAAAATTAGGTGTTCCATTAGAGATTTCACCAAAAGTTGTTGAAATTTTTAAAGATGGTCAAAAAAAATATGGTTCAAGAGCCTGGTCATCAATGATTGTCAAAAGAATGGAAGATATTAACAAAATAGATTTTAGAGCAAATGGATTTCCGGAAGAGCTTACTGACAATGAGCCTGAAGAAAAAGGATATGAAATATAATTATTATGGTAAGTTAAGATTAAATGTTGGATAAAAGAAAATTCTATATTGATGGTAAATGGGTAAACCCACATAAAAAGAATGATTATGAGGTAATCAATCCTTGTAATGAAGATCCGTTTGCAGTGATTTCTTTAGGCTCAAAAGAAGATACTGATCTAGCAGTCAAGTCAGCTCAAATTGCGTTTGAGACTTGGAAAGAAACTACTAAAGATGAACGAATTAATTATTTGGAAAAATTACTGTCAGTTTATAAAAAAAGATTTGGAGAAATGGCTGAAGCTATTTCTTTAGAAATGGGAGCTCCCATGGATTGGTCAAGTGATGTTCAAACAACATCAGGTCAAGCTCACTTAGAAGATTTTATTTTAAGATTAAAAGATTTTCAATTTGATGAACACTTTGATAAAAAATCTAACAACCATATTTATTATGAACCTATTGGAATTTGTGGATTAATTACTCCATGGAACTGGCCTATTAATCAAATAGCGCTTAAGGTAGTCCCAGCTTTTGCAACAGGTTGTACCATGATTTTAAAACCTTCAGAAATCGCACCTATCTCAGGCATGTTGTTTGCTGAAATGATTGATGAAGTCGGGTTTCCAAAAGGTGTTTTTAATTTAGTAAACGGAGATGGGGCTGGTGTTGGTTCAGAGATTTCTAGTCATCCTGATATTGATATGGTTTCATTTACGGGCTCAACAAGAGCTGGGAGATTAATTTCAAAAAATGCAGCAGATACCATCAAAAGAGTTTGTTTAGAGCTAGGTGGTAAAGGTGGAAATATTGTTTTTGCTGACAGTTATAAAGATGCTGTAAGAGATGGTATTCGAAATGTAATGAGCAATTCTGGTCAATCTTGTGACGCTCCAACAAGAATGTTAGTTGAAAAATCTATTTATGAAAGAGCTGTCAAAGATGCGGTTGATGAAGCAAATAAAATCCAAGTTAATCAAGCTTCAAAAAAAGGTGATCACATTGGTCCGGTAATTTCAAAAACACAATATGAAAAAATTATTAGTTTAATAGAAAGTGGAATTTCAGAAGGGGCAACATTAGCTGCAGGTGGACCTGAACTCCCTAATGGACTAAACAAAGGTTACTTTATTAAACCTACAATATTTACTGACGTTACAAACGAAATGAGAATTGCTAAAGAGGAAATCTTTGGTCCAGTATTATCAATTATTCCATTTGATACTGAGGATGAAGCTATACAAATAGTTAATGACACCTCGTATGGTTTAGGAAATTACTTACAAACTGAGGATAAAGTTAAAGCTCACAGGGTTGCACAAAAATTAAGATCAGGATGTGTTTATATAAATGGTAATGCAGCAGATGCTGGAACTCCATTTGGTGGATATAGACAATCTGGAAATGGTCGCGAAGGTGGAGTGTGGGGTCTTGAAGAATTTCTTGAAGTAAAAACTGTTACAGGCTGGAAATAATATATGATTGGTTTTGTAATGGTTGGTACTAACAATCTTGATAAGGCAATAAATTTTTACGACACTCTTCTTAATACAATTGAATTACAAAGGATTGTTACTAATGAAAAATATGCAGGTTATGGATTAAAAAACAAACCTGATAAAGTTGAATTCTATGTGACTAACCCAGTCAATAAAGAAAAGGCAACCTTTGGAAATGGAACTCAAATATCATTTTTAGTTAAATCGAGAGATTTGGTAAATAATTTTTATAATACTGGAATAAAATTAGGTGGAAAAGATGAAGGCGCCCCTGGTATTAGATCTGGAGATTATTATTGTTACTTTCGAGACCTAGATGGAAATAAAGTTTGTGCGTTTGCCGAAATAGATAACTAGAATGCATTTAATTCATAGAGGCTTAGTTAATAAAAATTTTAAAGAAAACCTTTTAAAATCATTCCAACAATCATTTAAAAAAGGTTATGGTATTGAAACAGATATTCACGCTACAAAAGATAATGAATTTATCTGTTTTCATGATTTCACATTAAAGAGAATTTTTAAAAAAAATTTAAGTGTTAAAAATCTAAATTATTCAAAAATAAATGAGATAAGCACTAAGGTAGGTAAACCAGTTCCTCTTTTAAAAGAGTTGCTTAAATCCGCAAATAATAAACATACTCTTTTCATTGAAATTAAACCAATATTTTCAAAATTTCTTTTGAAAAAACTTTTAAAGGAAACTTCAAAATTTACCAAGTGTGTGTTTATTTCTTTTAAGCATGAAAATATTTTCAAACTACAAAAAATTAAGAAAGACGCCAAAGTCGGTTTTTCTTTTTGCCCTCCTACAAGTGTAAAAGAAATCATAAAAAAATCGAATGACAAGAAGATTGATTGTCTAATATTAGATAAGTCTTATATTAAAAATGAAAAGATTCAGAATTTAAAAATCACAAAATATTATTATACAATAAGAACAAAGTCTGAATTTAACAAATTTAAGAGAAATAATAATTTAATATTTGAAAATTTATAAAATTATTTTTTTAGATAATTTAATCTTCCAATAATTTCATCTCGATCCATGTAGTATCCCTGCAAATGTCTATGACCTGAGTTTGGATCAAATTCAGTTCTACCATGCAAAAGTCTTCTATTGTTAAAAGAAAATATATCTCCTGGCTCCAACCTAAAATTAATTTGATATTTTTCATCATGTAAAAGGTTTCCAAATCGATGATGTGCTTTGTAGACTTTTTCCATTATTTCTGGGTTACAATCTAATGTATCCATTGTAGCAACACTAAATCTTATATCATTATAATCCCCATCTTTAGTTAGCGTTATAGCAGGAGAATGAAAGCTTCTGTGTGCTTCCTGAGTATAGTCTTTATCTTTAAATTTAAGCGGAACAGAAACTAAAGTATCAAATATTTCCTTTTCATTCTTTCTTAAGTAATCTGCAACAGCAAACGCATCTACTGCCGAAGAGTTCCCACCTTTAGCAGAATTTATTAAACAATGTAAAAATTGATAACCTGGAGGATTTTCAAACCATGGAAGATCCATATGATTTCGTAACGCATGTGCTGTATAAGCTGAATTATTTGGTTTAGGAATATTTATTACTTCAAATGGAGTTTTAAAAAAAGTTTCTCGTGTATGGCTAATTCTATTTAAAACCTTAAAAGCAGAATTTTGTTCTGTTGGTGCATTTTTAACAATTGCTATTCCTGTATAATGTAAAAGTTCTAACCATTTTATTAAACCTTCTTCTGAATCAATAATTTCTTCGTAATCAATTTCAATTGATTTTAAATTATTCTGTAATGAATTATCCCAAAGCTTGTATGGTGAAACATATGTAATTTTATTTTTTATTGTGTAGCAATTTTCTCTTAGCCATAAAGGATCATATGAACTTTTGTGATCACCTTCACTCCATTCTATTTCTAAAATTCCTTTATTATTAACATTATAATTTTTTGGCCTTATATCTGTTGAAACATTTAAGATGTTAAACATTCTATGGCGTGAATCTTTATCGTGTGCAGATGGACAATTGTCTCTTAACCATAAATAATTAAACTTACTTTCTTCGCCATCATCCCAAATAACTTTTAAATGGTCGGAATTTTCCTCTAGTTTTGAAATTGAGCTCATGAGCAATCATTATATATAAAGAGTGAAAATTCAATTCAATTTATAGTTGTAAACAAGATTCAACGCTTGTGTTTTGTCCTCATTCATTATTAAATCTTAATATTAAAACTTAACCTAAGGAGATAATTTAATGAAGTTTTTAAAGAAATTAGTTCTTTCAGCTTTCTTAGTATCATCGTTATTAGCAACTAGTGCTAATGCGGGTGACTGCAAAGCAAGATTGGGAGATTTTGACTGGAGTAGTGCAAATATTCATACTGCAATTACTACTTTCATACTTGAAAAAGGATATGGATGTGAAGTTTCTGTAACTAAAGGAAGTACTACACCTATTATGGCTGCTCACTATGATGGTCAACTAGATGTGATTACTGAAGTTTGGTATGACAATATTATTGCAAATTATGAACCTCACGAAGCAGCAGGTACTATCAAAAATATTGGTGTTAACACTCCTGACTCTCAGCAAGCTTTTTACGTAGATAAAACTACTGCTGATAAATATAATTTAAAATCAGTTGAAGACATGAAAGATCCAAAAATAGCTGCGTTATTTAAAGATCCTGAAGACCCTTCAAAAGGTAGAATGACTAGCTGTATTTCAGGTTGGACTTGTTACACTGTAAACTTGGTTAAACAAAAAGAGTATGGTCTAGATAAATACTATACTAACTTTGACCCAGGTTCTGGTGGTGCTTTAGATGCTGCTATTGCAGGTGCTTTTGCTAAAAAGAAACCTATCTTTACATACTATTGGGCACCTACTGGCTTAATGGGTAAAGTTGATCTAGTTAGATTAACAGAACCTAAGTTTGTCAAAAAGTGTTGGGATGATATGTCTGTTGTTGTTGAAAAAATCAAAGCAGAAGGACCAGAAGCATATACAAAATCTTGTGCATGTGAATATAGAGATATGGCATTAACTAAATCTGTATTAACTAAATGGGCCGCTGCTCATCCTGCAGAAACTAAGTTCTTATCTGAGTACTCAATTCCTACTGCTACAGTTAATAAAATGTTGGCCTTCTACGAAGATGAGTCAGATGGTGATATGGAATTAACTGCTAAAGAATACTTAAAATCAGAAACAGCTTGGACTTCTTGGGTTCCTGCTGATGTTGCTAAAAAAGTAAAAGCAGCACTTTAATTTTAAGATAAAATAATTTGAGAGAGCCCTTCGGGGCTCTTTCTTTAAATTAAAAAATCAACCATATGTTCAAAGATAAAAAAAATTTATTTAACCTAGGATTGTTAGGAATTTTTATATGGTTATTAATTACAAGTTACAGTTCATCAAAAAGAAAACCTGAAACTATAGGAGAATTGTTTAAAGATTTTTCGTGGTTAAGTGATTGGCCTAAATGGTTAGATTTACCACTGATGCCATGGATTAATAAGATGTTTAAAGCACTTAATGAAAATTATGGTTTTATTTTTGAAGCAATAAATAATGTTTTACTTGCGATGTTGATGGGACTAAAAAACTTTTTAGTTCAAGCGCCATGGCCTTTAGTAATTATCGGTGTTGTAATACTTGCTTACTTTGCCAGTGGGAAAAAAATTAAAACTACTGTTGCAGTTGGCTTTTGTACTTTCTTTATTGGATTTTTACACCCAAGATTTTGGGATAAAGCAATTGAAACAACTTCAATTATGCTAATAAGTATATTTTTATGTCTAGTTATTGGTGTTCCAATCGGAATATGGATGTCTAGAGCTAATAGAGTTAGGGAAAAAATTCTTCCCATATTAGATTTAATGCAAACAATACCGGCTTTTGTGTATTTGATACCAGGAATAATGTTATTTGGGTTAGGTGCAGTCCCAGCAATTATTGCAACTTTTATTTATGCAGTTCCTCCATTGGTTAGATTAACGGACCTAGGTATTAGACTAGTTGATACTGAGGTGACAGAAGCTGCAGATGCTTTTGGTGCTTCAAAAAAACAAAAATTATGGGGAGTTCAAATTCCATTAGCACTACCTAATATTATGCAAGGAATTAACCAATGTACTATGATGGCATTATCTATGGTTGTTATCGCATCAATGATTGGAACAAGAGGCTTGGGCGATGAAGTTTTATTGGGTCTCCAACAATTAAACGTAGGTAGAGCTGCAGAAGCAGGAATTGCAATTGTATTACTGGCTATTGTGTTAGATAGAATTACTCAATCATATGGAGAGACACTTCAAGAAAGAAACTCTCCAACTAAAAAAGAAAAAAAATAATGTCAAAAATAGAAATTAATAACATATATAAAATTTTTGGTAACAAGCCTCAGTCTGTAATGCCCATGGTTAAGAATGGAGCAACAAAAGAGGATATTTTAGAACAAACTGGCCATACAGTAGGATTGGATAATGTTTCATTAAAAATAGAAGAAGGCGAAACTTTTGTGTGCATGGGATTGTCTGGTTCAGGAAAGTCTACATTGATTAGGCACATAAACAGATTAATTGATCCAACAGAAGGAGAAATTCATATAGATGGCACCAATATTATGAATTGTAATCCAGAACAGCTAATAGATTGGAGAAGAAATCGAATTAGTATGGTCTTTCAAAGATTTGGTCTATTTCCACACAAAACCGTAATGCAAAATGTTGGCTATGGATTGGAGATGCAGGGTAAAACTGAGGAAGAAAGAGATAAAATTGCAATGGAAAAGATTGATGATGTTGGTCTAAATGGTTTTGAAAATCAGTTTCCAAACCAACTATCTGGTGGAATGCAACAACGTGTTGGCTTAGCAAGAGCTTTAGCAACAAACTCCGACATTATGTTAATGGATGAAGCATTTAGTGCATTAGATCCCTTGATTAGAAGTGACATGCAAAAACAATTGATTGATCTTCAATCAGAATTAAAAAAAACAATAATATTTATTACTCATGACCTTGATGAATCTTTAAGACTTGGAGATCACATAGGAATATTAAATGCCGGAAAATTAGTCCAGGTTGGAACACCAGTGGACATAATAATGAAACCAGCTGATGATTACGTAAAAGCTTTTGTTAAAGACGTAAATAGAGCAAAAGTAATAAAAGCAAAAATAATCATGAAAAATGCTAATGAAGTAAATAGTATTGATAAATCAAATTTAGTTAAAGTGCAGGAAGACCAGTTTATTGAAGAATTTTTGCCTCAAATTGTTTGTACTAATGCAAACTGCGAAGTAGTTGATAAGAGTGGAAATGTTAAAGGATATATAACTAATAAAGAACTTCAATCATCTTTAACAAAGTCATAGTTAATGGTTAACCAATCATTAAAGAATAAAAGAATTATAATTTCTGCAGGAGCATCTGGAATAGGTTTAGCAACAGCAAAAGTTTGTCTTGCTAGAGGAGCCTACGTTTATCTTTGTGATATAGATAGTAAATTTCTTAACAAACTAAATAAGCATCCATTAAAAAATAAAAAATTATTTGCTTATCTCTGTGATGCATCAAATGAATATCAGGTTTCAGATTTTTTTGAAAAAGTTAAAAAGAAAACTAAAAAAATTGATGCTTTAATTAATAATGTTGGAATAGCAGGACCTACAGGATCACTTGAAAAATTGAAGTCAAAAGATTGGGAAAACACCTTACATATAGATGTGAATAGTCATTTCTATTTTACAAAAAAAGCTATCCCTTTACTAAAAAAATCTAAAAATGGATCTATAGTAAATATATCATCAACGGCTGGAATACTTGGTTTTCCACTTCGCTCTCCTTATGCTGCAAGTAAATGGGCTATAATTGGTGTTACAAAAACATTGGCAATGGAACTAGGTAAATTTAATATTAGAGTTAATGCAGTATGTCCCGGAACAATTAAGGGTGATAGAATGAAAAGAGTAATTAGAGATAAGGCTAAATTTACTAAAGTTTCAACAAAAGCAATTGAGAAAGATTTTGTTTCAATGAGTTCAATGAAGCAGTGGATTTTAGAAGAAGATATTGGAAAAATGTGTTCTTTTTTAATTTCTAATGATTCAAATAAAGTATCAGGACAAGTCATTTCTGTAGATGGACACACAGAAAGAAATGATTAATTTATCTTAATTTTTTTTCAAACTTTTTTCTAAGCTTTTGAAGTTCAACAAGATATTCATCTCTAATATTTGAAATCTTGGTAACTGATTTTCCTTTAGATTGTTTTTTTGTTCCTTCAACTAATCTATTAATTAATTTATTGGATAGTTTTGGAGCTTTTAATTTTGTCCATGGAAGTTTTAAAGCTGGTCCAAATTGCTCTAACATATGTCTCATGCCAGCTTTTCCTCCCGCTAAATGAAAAGTTAAAAAAGTTCCCATTAATGACCATCTTAAACCTGGTCCATCTTCAATAGCTCTATCTAAATCTTTAGTAGTTGCATGTCCTTCATTAATAATATGCAGCCCTTCTCTCCATAAAGCTTCTTGCAATCTGTCAGATAAATATCCGGGTAATTCATGTTTTACCATTATTGGGTTCATGGAAATTGATTTGTAGAATTTATTAGCTCTATTTAAAAATTTTTTTGTTGTTTTTTTACCAGGTACAATTTCAACTGCAGGCAATAAATAAACTGGGTTAAATGGGTGTCCAATAATTGTTCTTTCAGGATGTTTACATTTAGAATAAATTCTTGTTGGTAATAGTCCTGAGGAACTTGATGAAATAATTGCATTTGGTTTAGCGTATTTTCCAATAGTACTCATCAACTTTGTTTTTAAAGTATAATTTTCACTTGCACATTCTTGAATTAAATCAGCATCTTTTAAAGCTTTCTCTATAGAGGTAAAATATTTAAAGTTTTTAAGATTAAGTGTTTTTTTATTAAAAAGTTTTTTTACATATGGCCAAGTTCTTTTAATTTCAGCTATTAAATTTTTTTTTAATTTCAAATCTCTATCAAAAGCATAAACAATTTTGTTATGTGCTAAACATCGAATGATCCAACCAGCTCCTATTACACCAGTGCCTATTATTGCTACTTTTTGAATTTTTGACATTTTTAATTTAATAATTCTTTAATATTCTTATCAAGTTCTTTTTCAAAATTTTTATCATTCCCTGGATTTGCTGCACAATGGCCAAAAGATGAATCAATTGGTCTTATAGACGAATGTGGAATAAATTTTTTTTCATACTCGTTATCTTCAGTTCTAAAGTAAAGATCCTGATTACACGGCATCAGTATTGTTTTTGCTTTTATTGATTTAAGTGCTTTAACATAATTATTATTATAAATTGGTCCTTTGCTTATATCGTTAAGTTGCCATGTTTTTAACTTTGATAACAAATTATTTGCATCCCAATTTTTTGCATGATCTCTTGCCCAATCATTTAACAATTCTTCTGAATTTTTATAACCAAGTTTTTTATATAGCTCTTCTCTATAAAAATTTTGAGAAAAAGCCCATCCTGCATAAATACGGCCAAAAGCTTTTAAACCTTCAACAGGTTGTTTTTTATAATTACCTTTATTCCAACTTTTGTCAGCTGTAAGTGCAGCTTTAACTCCTTCTAAAAATACATGGTTATGGATTGATGTTTTAGAAGAAGCGCAAAATGGAAGAATAGCCTTTACCATATTAGGATATTGAGCAGCCCATTGATATGATTGACAACCAGCCATAGACCAACCTGTTACTAGTGCAATTTTTTTTATTTTTAATTTTTCTGTAATCAGTTTGTGTTGGCAATAAACATTATCCCACAAAGTTAAGGTTGGAAAATTTGAACCTGATTGATTTTTAATAGAATTGTTTGGAGATGACGAAAAACCATTTCCAAACATATTAACAGATATAATAAAATATTTATTTGGGTTTAGGGCTCTATTTTTTCCTATAAATCCTTCGTTTCTAATGTGACTACCCGTGTAAAATGTTGGAAGAACTATAACGTTTGATCCACTTTTATTTAACGTACCGTAAGTTTTATACGCTAGTTCAGCAGATTTTAAAATTTTACCAGATAAAAGCTTAATGTTTCCTAATTTAAACTTTTCATAATCCTTCATGAATTAATAAAGTCTGAGATATTCTTTCACTTCCCAATCAGTAACAGCTTGATGATATCTTTCCCATTCATCATTCTTATAGGCAAGTAAAGATTTTTTCATTACAGAACCTATAACTTCATCGGATAATTTATCATTTTTAAGAGCCTCAATAGCCATAAGTAAATTTCTTGGAAGTCTTTTAATTCCAAGTTTTTTAAATTCACTATCGGTCATATTATAAAGATCTTGATCAGTTGGTTTGCCTGGATGAATTTTTTTCTTAATTCCCTCTACAGCAGCTGAGAGTGTCATTGAAAAAGCTAAATATACGTTCATTGTCATATCTGCTGCTCTATTTTCTATACAATATCTATTTTGCGGTAATCTAAACTGGGCAGACCTATTATTATGTCCATAAGTAATGTTTGTTGGCGCCCAAGTAACAGTACCACCTTCAAACCCACCTACTCTTGGTACCAGTCCATTATACGAGTTTACAGTTGAGCATGTAATAGAAGTTAATGCTTCTGCATGTTTCATCAACCCACCCACAGCAAACAACGACTCTTTGGACCATTTATTTCCAGCATCAAAAATATTTTTTCCATTTTTATCAATCATTGAAAAATTTATATGAGCACCAGATCTCCAATCACCTATCGTTGGTTTTGGCATAAATGTAATGAACATATTATGTTTTTTTGCAACTTCTTTGAGAAGAATACGAAGAAACACTAATCTATCAGCCATTTCTAAAAGATTTGTATAATGAAAATCTAATTCAAATTGAGAGTATGCGCCTTCAGCAACTACATCATGCAGTTTCCATCCTAATCCATTAAGAATATCTATTAATTCTTTTAGAAAATGCATTGAGTCTAATGAATGTTCGACATCATAACCAAAAGCTTGACGTCTTGGTCTAATACCTTTTATAGGGTCTGTATCAATAGCTTTTATAGGTTGACCATTTTCATCATATTTCATTGCAATGAACTCGGGCTCTACACCAGCCATACCTTTGTATCCATCATCTTGAGCTTTTTGCATATTACGTTTTAAAGCTTGTCTAGGACAAACATTATAAGGCTTGTCTTCCCAAAAAAGGTCTGCAAAAATAATAGCAGTAGTAGTATCCCATGGGCAAATATAAACAGCATCTAAATCTGGCAACATTACTTGATCAGAGTCTGCAGGTGTTAATTCTGGAACAAAAGAAATAGAATGAACAGCGAACTGAGGACCTTTTCCTAAGCATAAAGGCTCAAAATCAGTCATTGGAACTGGTTTTGATTTTGGAATACCATGGAGATCAATCCAGCTTGATAAAATATATTTTACGCCAGCATTCTTTAATTTTTTATGAACTGAAGATATCTTTTTTCTATTACGTTCAACCGCATCTTTAAAATTTTCGTAATAAATTTTTTCATTTTTACTCATATTGATCTCCTTACGTCTTTTGTTATTGTGGCATATCCTCAGGATCAATTCCAGGAACAAATGTGATGCCCGCTTGTTGCTTCCAATCATGAGGATAGGCGGCATAAAATATTACACATTTTTTATCACATTCGTAGGCTATATGATTATCTTTAGGTATATAAAGAACATCACCTGGGTTACAGATATAAGACTGCCCATCACATGTCAGTCTAAAGGTTCCTTCCATACAGTAAATAATTTCATCACAAGTTAAATCCCATGGTACAGAAACTTTATTTAAAAAATTTAGCCCTCCACACATTGTGTTACTAACTTTGCTGGTTACAAACGGTTTAATATAACTTTTACCTGGCTCTAAAGTATGAAGTCTATTTTCTATATCTTTAAACTTATATAGTTGAGGTTTTTTTGACATTATTTTTCCTTTCGGTTTATACTTTTATTGGTTCATTCAATTCTACTTTGTATCCATCGGGATCTTCACAAAATGCAATTACTCTAGTTCCATGTTTCATTGGACCTGGTTTTCGCGTGATATTTATACCCAATTTTTCAAGATCATCACAAGCTTTGTAAACATCTGGTGTTTCAATACAAACATGTCCCCACCCATTACCTTTGTCATAATCTTCTTTTTGATCCCAATTATGTGTAAGCTCTAGACAAGGAGACTCATTCTCAAGTCCGTATCCGATAAATGCATTTGTAAATTTTCCATCAGGATAATCTGTTTTTCTTAAAACTTTCATTCCTAAGGTTTTGCAGTAAAAATTGAAAGACGCTTCTAAATCTTTTACTCTTATCATTGTGTGAGCAAGCCTATAACCTTCTAGATTAATTTCTTTAGACATTATTTTTCCTTTTCATTGATTTAGATAATTTCATTGTAGCATCAACTATAAGTTTTTGAAATGCTTGCACACCTTTTTCCCATACGGGTGATAAAAGACCCCCGTCATTTGATTTTGGGGAATACCTACCCTCTTGAAGTCTTTCGCACATTTCATGATCTTCTTTATGAACGCTCCACCATATATTTTTTGTCATCTTAATTTCTTTTTTACTCATATCTTTACCATCCGTAGTATAAATTACTCTTTTTTGAGCAGTTATACTTGGGCTTATTGGTACATTTAAGTAAACACCAATTTGATTTGGGAAATATGTACCAATTATAAAATTTGGAAAAAGAGATAGGTATTTAGAGGTTACCGATAAAGCAGAACTGTTTTTAGAGTCTTCTTTATCAACATTAACACCGCTCCCATAACATAAACCATCAACAACTGTGTAATGATCTTTTAAAGGTTGGTTGGTAGTACTTTTGTGAACAAATTGAACATGATAGGGTTCTATATAATTTTCAATAAGAAACTTCCAGTTAGTATTAATTTTTCCAAAATCTAAAGTTGTAGCATATCTTAATTTTGTTAAATCAATATCATCAAACTTATTAATAAGTGACTTAGCATAATCTTCAAATTTTTTTGCTTTACCATTCAAATTAATAAAAATCCAATCTTGCCAAACATGAATTTGAATTGGTTTTAATCCATGATCAGAATAATTAAAACCTGCTGGATTGTGTTTGTTGGTCCCACCTATATGAGGTGCTGCTTTTAATTTACCAGTAAGATCATAACTCCATGAATGATAAGGACAACGAATAATTTTTCCAACATTTTTTTTTTCATTAACAAGTTTTAAACATCTGTGGCTACAAACATTGTGAAAAGCTTTGATCTCATTATTATTATTTCTTAAAAGTAGTATAGGTTTATTGGCAATAAAAAGAGGGTTTGCATCACCAGGTTTTTGAAGTTCATGAGCAAAACCAACAAATAACCATCCATTAGTTAAAACAGTTTCACATTCTTTTTTCCAAAAATTTTCATCTGTATAACATTTAGCTGGTAGACCAAATATAGTATTCAGATTTTTTGGTTTTTTAATTTTTACTAAATTTTTTTCTTTAGACATGCACTATTCAAAAAAGGTTATTTATATTGAAAAGCCTATTTTAGAATTTTAAGATTTACAATAAAATACTATTAATAAGCAAACTGACATGTGTAATGATTGTTTTAAGCTATCTATGCTTAATAAGTTTAAGTTTTTCTCTAGTCTCAGCAGGCGTCATTGGAGTGTAGCCAATCTCATCAATAATTCTTGTGGCTTTTTCAACTAATTGAGCATTTGTTGCCAACTTTCCTTTTGATAAATATAAATTATCCTCCAGTCCAACTCTAGGATTTCCTCCCATTAAAACTGTTTGCGCAACAAAAGGCATTTCATTTTTAGAAATTGCAAATCCTGACCAAACACTTTCATTTGGCATAATGTCTTTCATCGCTTGCATTGCTAAAGTTGTTGCAGGCGCACCCCAAGGTATTCCTAAACACATTTGAAACATTGGTGGATCACTTAATAGACCCTCTTTATATAGCTGCGCCCCAAACCACATATTACCCAAATCAAAAGCTTCTATTTCTGGTTTAACACCAATTTCTTTTAATTTTTTAGCGGCTTTTCTTAAATCATTTGGTGTATTAACTGTAATAGTTGAGCCGTCACCAAAATTCAAAGTTCCAGCATCAAGTGTACAAATTTCAGGAAGAAATTGTTCTGCATTTGCTATTCTCTCCATGACATTTGCCATATCTGTCATTGGTCCAAAATCTAAAGGATTATCACCTTGGCCTATATCAAGATCACCACCCATACCTGTAGTTAAATTAATAATTACATCAGTGTCACTTGATCTAACTCTATCGACTACTTCTTTATATAATTCTAGTCTTCTGCTTGGTGTGCCATCTTCTTCTCTAACATGAATATGGGCTATTGCAGCTCCGGCCTTTGCGGCTTCAATTGAAGCTGTTGCAATTTGTTCTGGAGTTTTTGGTAAATCTGGGTGTTTACTGGCAGTATTACCTGATCCAGTTACTGCACACGATATAAAAACCTTATTGCTCATAATTTATAATTTAAATATAGTTTAATTTATCAAAAATGGAAATAACAGAATTACAAAAAGATCTAGCAGCCACTTTTAGATGGACTGCAAGATTAAATATGCACGAAGGTGTTGCAAATCACTTTAGTGCGTGCCTTCCTGGTTCTTCGACAGATTTTTATGTAAATAAAGCTGGTGTACATTTTAGCCAAATTAAAGCTAGTGATTTAATTTTAGTAACTAAAGAAAATATAAACGATTTAAAAAATAAACCTGAATTAATTGACCCAACAGCAATCAATATTCATGGTACTATTCATCAAAAAGTTCCGCATGCAAAATGTATTTTTCATGTACACTCAAAATACGCAACAGCCTTATCAACTCTTAAAAATCCAACCTTGCCACCCATTGATCAAAATACAATGATATTTTACAATAGAGTTTCGATCTTTAATGAATTTGGAGGATTGGGATTTGAAAATGAATCTATTAAAATGGCAACTGCTCTAGGCAATAAACAACATATGTTGCTAGCTAATCATGGAATTATCACTACAGGTGAGACAGTTGCAGAAGGTTTTAATTATTTATATTATTTTGAAAAAGCAGCAGAAACTTATTTAACTGCTTTATCTACTAACCAAAAATTAAACATAGTAAGTAATGAGATAGCTGAAAAAACAGCTCAAGAAACAAATAATTATCCAATTGATTTAGCTAAGATGCATCTAGATCAAATAAAATTAATTTTAGATAAAGAAGAACCAGAATATAAAAATTAAATGTCTGTGCATATAGCTAATCAAATTATTAAAAAAGAATGGACTGATTACAATAATCATATGAACATGGCTTATTATGTATTGGTGTTTGATCAAGTATGGGAAGTTATGCTTGAGAAATTTAAGATGGGTGAAAATTCTGCTAAAACAACGAACATGAGTACCATGGTGGTTGAGACTTACACAACCTATAATAACGAGGTTAAAGAAGGTGACGAAGTAGAAATCAATTTAACATTTTTCGATCATGATAAAAAAAGATTACATTATAAAATGGAAATGATTGAAAAATCATCGCAAAAATTGTCAGCAACTCTAGAAATGTTATCTTTATATATTGACTTAAATAAAAGAAAAGTGTCAGAATTCGAAAATGAAAAATTAAAAGTAATGGACAATTTTATAAATCTTAACAAATCAAATTTTAATAATGATAATTTAGTAATTACTGGAAAATTAAAAAAATGATGGAGATTAAATTATTATCAGGAGCTTTAGGTGCTGAAATCAAGGGTATTGATTTGACTGATGTTTCAAACGAAAATTTTACAAAAATTAATAACTTACTTTTAGAACATAAAGTAATTTTTTTTAGAGATCAGCCTATTACTCAAGATCAGCAAGTAGCACTTGCAGAGAAATTTGGGCCCTTAGAAACACATGCTTATGTGAAAGGATTAAATGATTATCCAGAGATTGTAAGAATTATAAAAGGAAAAGAAGAAAAAAATCAATGGGGAGAAAATTGGCATAGTGATGTAAGCTACAATTCAAAGCCAACTAAAGCTGTAATTCTTAAATCATTAAAAATACCGCCTGTTGGTGGTGATACATGTTTTTCTAATATGGAATTAGCATGGGAAACATTGGATCCTGAAATTCAAGAAAAGATAAAAGATAAAAAAGCAATTCATAGCTCATTAGGAGCAGAATTTTTCATTGATAACTACAAATACATGGAAGGAAATGAAAAAAGAAATTATGATTCTTATTCTAATGAACATCCAATTGTTAGAACCCATCCAGAATCGGGTAAAAAAATTTTATTTGTTAATTGGACTTATACAAAACAGATTATTGGTTTTGATAAAAATGAAAGTGACCAATTATTAAAAGAGATATTTGAACATCAAGCCAGACTAGATCTTACTTGTAGATTTAACTGGACAGAAAATACTGTTGCTATCTGGGATAATAGAAGTGTCATTCATTACGCTATTGCAGATTTTTTTCCTGGCAGAGGCCTTGGGTATGAAAGAATAATGGATCGTATTGCAATTGAGGGTGATCAACCCCAATAAAATTAATATGAAATTTGATTATTTAATTATTGGAGCAGGATCAGCTGGGTGTGTTCTTGCCAATCGTTTAACAAGCAATGGACATTATAACGTGGCTTTATTTGAAGCTGGAAAGCCAAGTGATATTTGGAAAGTAAACATGCCACTTGCAATTCTTTATACAATGCATGATCCCAAATATAATTACAAATATTATTCAGAGCCTGAACCTTATTTAAACAATAGAAAACTATTTTGCCCAAGAGGAAAAATGATTGGTGGATGTTCAGCTCATAATGGAATGGTTTATGTGAGAGGAAATCCTAATGATTATCAAAGATGGGCTTCATTTGGTTTGAAAGATTGGTCTTATGAAAAAGTTTTGCCCTATTTTAAAAAAATAGAAACTTGGTCTGAAGGTGAAAATAATTATCGTGGTGGAAATGGAATTCTACCAGTAAACCAATCTAAAAATAAAAACCCTTTATTTAAAGCATTTGTCAAATCTGCAGGAGAGGCTGGGTACAAAATTAATGAAGATATGAATGGTAAAGATCAAGAGGGTTTTGGAATGTATGATGTAACTATTCATAAAGGTGAAAGAGCTAGCGTTTCAAAATATTATTTAAATCCTGCTAAAAAAAGAAAAAATTTAAAGGTTTTTACTGATGCATTTGTTGAAAAAATTATTTTCGATGGAAAAAAAGCAATAGGCATTGAGGTAAAAATTAAAAACAAAATTGAAAAAATTTATGCAAATAAAGAAGTTATTTTAAGCGGAGGAGCTATAAATTCTCCCCAATTATTAATGCTTTCAGGTGTTGGGCCAAGTGAACACTTAAAAGAAAAAGGAATTAATATTATTCATAATCTTGAAGGTGTTGGTAAAAATTTACAAGATCATTTAGAAACTTACGTTCAGCAAGAATGTAAAACATCAGATACCTTATATTCATATATAAATAAGCTGAATATGATGAGAATTGGTATTCAATGGTTTTTGTCTAGAACAGGACCTTGTGCCACTTCATTTTTAGAGGCTGGTGGTTTCTGTAAATCCTCTCAAGAAAGAGAATACCCAAATATACAGTTTCATTTTTTTCCAGCTTTTGTAATTGATCACGGATTAGTTGATCCTGATCGTCATGGCTATCAACTACATGCAAGTCCTAATCATCCAAAAAGTAGAGGTCACATTACTTTAAATAGTTCTAATCCTTATGATTATCCTAAAATTAAGTTTAATTATTTAGAACATGAAGATGATCTTAAACAAACAATTGAATGTATTCATGTTGCAAGAAAGATACTTGGTCAAAATTCTTTAAAACCTTTTGCTGGAAAAGAAACTGGACCTGGTGAACATGTGCAAACAGATGAATTATTTGAAGAATACATTAGATCTAAGGCTGAAACAGCTTACCATCCATCTTGCACTCTAAAAATGGGTACAGACAATAAGGCTGTAGTTGATGAAAAACTTAAAATTCATGGTCTTGAAAATATTAGAGTGGTAGATGCATCTGTAATGCCTGAAATTACTAGCGGAAACCTAAATGCTCCAACAATAATGATAGCTGAACGAGCATCGGATTTTATCCTTAGTTCATGATGCCTGCTCAAAATAACGCTAAAGGTATTCTTTTTATTTTACTTGGGATGGCATTTTTTTCTATTCAAGATGCTTTAATTAAATTCATCTATGAGGATTCAGCTTTATACGAATTATACTTCGGAAGAACTTTTGTGGCGTTAATTTTATTGGTTTCATATCTTAAATTTTCTAATCAAAAAATTAATTTAAAAACGCATTATCTTTTTTTAACAATTGTCAGAGTTATATGTTTCTTTTTTGGATTTAGTTTTTTTTATATTTCATTAACTTACATGTCTCTTGCAATGGCGAATGCACTTTTTTTTTCAAGCCCTTTTTTTGTTTCAATTTTAGCTACTATTTTCTTAAAAGAAAAAGTTGGTATTAGAAGATGGTCTGCAATTTTTGTTGGGTTTATAGGAGTGTATATTATTTTAAATCCAAACTTTAGTGATTTTGATTATATGAAATTAGCACCTGTTGCCTGTGCACTATGTTATTCAACATCAATGACAATTACAAAAATAACTTCGGACAAAGATAATGTTTATACTCAGATGATACATTTATATTTGGGTGCAATTTTAATCAGTATTTTATTTTTTATTTTTGCAGGTAAAGGACAGTTTAACAATTTTACTGATCCTACATTTCAATTTATTTTTAGAGAATGGTTTACTAACCCATCCTATGCTTGGCCATTTATTGCTGTCATGGGGTGTATTGGTGCTGTTGCATTTTATTTTATTTTAAATGCATACAGTATTGCATCCCCCTCTGTTGTTTCTCTTTATGAATACTCTTTAATAATTTGGTCAATATTAACGGGATATTTTTTATTTAATAATATTCCAACTCTAAGAACTTTTATAGGTGTTTCAATAATTATAGGAGCAGGGATATATATTTACTTAAGGGAAAGAACAAAAGACCAAATGATAGTTACTGATACACCAACTAGATAATGAGAAGTTATATACCTACTATAAATATTTCTCCGTTGCTAAAAACAGACTTTAGCTCTCTATCTGCAATTAATACTATTAAAAAAATCGAAAAAGCTTGCGTTGATGTGGGTTTCTTTCAAATCACTGGCCATGGGATAAATATAAAAAAAATAGGTAATTTATGCAGAATAGGAAAAAAGTTTTTCAACTCTTCAGAAAAAAATAAAAAAAAATTAGCTCCAAGAAAATGGAATAACAAAAATAAAAACATTTATAGAGGTTATTTTCCAAACAGTGTGAATGGTAAAGAAGGATTGGACCTTGGAGACCTCAAGATAACTTCAAAAAATTCAAAAAAATATAAATCTCAATATATTGAATATTTAAATCTTAATAAATCTTTAGATAAATTATCAATTAAGAGTTTATCTAATTATTTTGATGAAATGTTTTGTTTAAGTGAAATATTATTTAAAGGTATAATTAAACTTTATAAAAAAGATGAAAATATTAGCAAACAGGCATTTTCAAGAATTAAAACTTTAAGCACATTAAGATTTAACTACTACCCAAATCAAACAAAGCCTGTAGAAGTTTCCAAACAAGATGGCGTAGCTCTTGGGTGTGAAACACATGTTGATAGTGGAATATTTACCGTTCTTTACCAAGATAAAAAAGGTGGTCTTCAAGTTCAAAATAAAAAAAATAAGAAATGGTACGATGTACCTTTTAATAAAAGTGCCTTGATTGTTAATACTGGTTTAGCCTTGGAATACTTAAGTAATGGTAAATTTAAAGCTACTAATCACAGGGTGCTCTGGAATAAAACAAAAAGAATGTCTGTTCCTTTTTTCTTTGAACCTTCTTATGATTTTAGAATGTCTCATTCTTTTTTAAATACTCGCTCAAAAAGTGATAATAAAGATATAATCTTTGAGAAATTTTTAAACCAATCTCTAAAAAAATTTATTGAATACCAAAGATAAAAAATATTTCTAAAACTATTTAATGCATAATTACACAAGTACTTTATTTTAGATTAATATGGATCCTATTGTTTTTACTGCTGTTATTATCGCATCAATGTTCCATGCTACATGGAATGGAATGGTTAAAAAACATTCAAATAAAGTTACAGCTCTTTCGGCTATTATTCTTGGACATGTCCCAATATCAATAATCGCTGTAATTTTTCTTCCCATGCCATCCTTTGACTCTCTGCCATATATAATTGTCAGTGCATTTATCCACCAAGGTTATAATTGGTTTTTATTAAAATCTTACAGCGTTGGTGATTTAACAAAAGTTTATCCTATTGCTAGAGGATTTGGTCCAATTATTGCAACAATAATATCTATTTTTTTTTTAGGATTAATAATAAGTAAAGCTTCAATACTATCAATAAGCCTTGTTTGTGCTGGCATATTAATCATCAGTCTTTTTGGTTATAAAACCATAAATAATTTAAATATTATTAAATACTCCTTAATTACTGGCTTCTTTATAGGGCTATACACAGTTATTGATGGTTATGGTGCAAGAGTTAGCTTATCCGCAATAAGTTATATGAGTTGGGGATTTATACTAAGTGCAATGTTGTTTCCAATTCTCTTAAAAATTAATAAATATGATAATATTTTTAGAAACATTATTAATGACGGTAAAGCTATTTTTTGGATTGGCGGATCTATATCGTATTTAGTCTATGGAGTTGTTATTTGGGGGTTTACTAAAGCACCCATACCAATGGTTAGCGCCTTAAGAGAGAGCAGCATTGTATTTGTCATATTTATCGGTATTTTTTTCTTAGATGAAAAAATTAATTTAGCTAAAATAATTTCTATTATATTAATTTTTTTTGGTGTTATAGGATTAAAAATATTTTAAAGGAAATTAATATTAGTGGATATCAATACACAATAATACTTACTAATCTATACCAAGATGTTTTTTTCTTTGTCCTACCCAAGTTCGAATTAAATGATCAAATATTAAACCTATAAAGGCAACACAAAGACCCAGCGTTAAGCCTATGCCCGCTCCTTTTTTATCAGATAAAGCTTTTAGAATATATTGTCCTAAATCTTCCGTTCCAATAAATGCCCCAATAATTACCATGAACAAAGCAAATACAATTGTTTGATTTAAACCAAGCATCATGTGAGGAAATGCTAAAGGGAATTCAATTTTTAATAATCTTTGTAACTTTGTTACC
>Ga0209775_1000438_pt1 | contig 23477 bp, 26 predicted proteins | sample SaaInlV_135m_DNA_FD_184661 | JGI IMG/M metagenome (GOLD analysis project Ga0209775, IMG submission 184661) | Marine microbial communities from expanding oxygen minimum zones in the Saanich Inlet - SI072_LV_135m_DNA (SPAdes) (version 2) | ecosystem: Environmental > Aquatic > Marine > Intertidal... | reverse complement strand
TTCTTTTTTCATTTCTTACTCCTTTTCATTATTTAAATCGTGCTCATTCAATGCTAATAAACTATAATGCATGATCTTGATAAGGTCAGCTCGATTAGCTCCAGCCTTTTTACCATACCTTGCAGCATATTTAATAACGTTACCTAAACAAAAGTCTAGGCCTTTTCCAGTCGCAGATATAAGATCCATTGACTGTGTACCATCGTCACTGCAATAGTGTTGATTGTACGTTTTATTTATATAAAGAATAAACTCGTTTAAAAGTTTATCTTCATGATATTTGTAGTTTATTTTATTTTCCATAGATTCTATTATAACACAAAACGCTGCAAAAGTACACCGTTTTGCTGTTTATTTTTAATTAAATTTTGTACTCAGCATAAGGAACATCAAACTCACTGGTTGATGTATCATTTGGATATTCACCAGCACCTTTCACCGTGGCATCAACCTTTGTGTAAAGATCAAGGAAAGCTTCTTTAGTATCATCATCAAATCTGTTAACACATAAAGCAATTGCCTTGTCTCTTTTTCCGAAGATTGAAAATGTCTGAACAATGTGACATAGTCTGCGGGTAGAGATAATCTCATCAACACCGCCATCTTCGAAAGTCTTTCTGATCGTGTCTGCCCACCCAACAAGTAAATCATTGAATTCATTATCAATCTTTTCGAATTTTTCCATGTGTTTTGCAATGATTTTCTTTTCAACTGCAGGAGCTGGGTAACTCTGTTCAACAGTGATAGTGAATCGTTCTAAGAATGCTTCATCCAGAATTGTAGCTGCTGTGAATCTTCCATCATCAGAACCTTTACCTTTAGTGTTTGCCGTAGCTAATACATTGAATCCTTCTTTAGGTGTTACAACCTCACCGGTCTTTTTAACAAGAACTGGTTTGCCTTCTAACACACCTTGTAAGCACATGATCTTGTTAGTACCTCGATCAATCTCGTCTATAAGAAGGATTGCACCTGCTTCCATAGCTTTTAACACTGGACCTTTTTGGAACACCGTCTCACCGTTAAGCAATCTGAAGCCACCAATCAAATCGTCTTCATCAGTCTCAGGTGATATCTGAACCCTTACATATTCTCTGTTAGCTTTAGCACATGCTTGTTCAACCATGAAGGTTTTACCATTACCGGACAAACCAGTAATGAATGTTGGATAGAACATTTGTGATTTAATAATTTTAAATACATCTGAAAAGTTACCCCATTGAACGAAGGTTTTATCTCGTTCTGGAACAAATATTTCATTGTTGCTTACTGATGAAACACCAATGTTCTTAACCGGTGCAGTCTTTTGTGATGTCTTGAAAGGTACCATTACACCAGCCATGTCGAATATACCACGTCTAATCTTTGGAAATTCGTTAAGTTCTTTATACACTTCACCTGGAGTCATACCAACATCAGCACCAGCAGCAATCACTTGCTTAGGAGATAATTCAGTCTGATCAGCGAAGTTCTCTTGTAGTTTTTCTATTAATTTTTTATTCATTTTTTGCTTCCTTTTTTATTGTTTATAGTTCTATTATACCATAGCTGGAGAAAATATGTTGCCTAATTTCAAATTATTTGGGGATATAGTTTTATATCCCTTTGGAGATAGAGTGTTCTGTGTGCACATAATATATTGATGTTGGTGGTTATACACACTATGCACTATGCAGCCACAGCATCAGTGATTTTATTAACTAATTGCTTAGATTGTTTGTTAGACTTTGAAAAACTTCTGAACTGTCGTTTAACATCGTTAATCTTAATATCATTACCATTTTTATTAGGTTTAACTTCAAATTCGTCATCAGCCTTTTTACCAACTTTAACAATGAAATAATCATCATAACCACCACACTTTTTAAAGTTCATAACACCAACACTATTAAATTCTTTAACTAGTCCATTAAAACCATCAGGATGGAAAGCTCCAGGATCATCACTAAGAGTATTATAACCATAATAAAAATCGTGTCTATTTGTGGCTAAGAAGAATCCAATCATAGTTGATTTAGTGAGCTCACCAAGAATCTTAATAGTGCTTGCAGTAAGCTCTTCACGAGACTTGCCAGAAATAATTTTAGATCCAAATTTAATTCTTACATCATCACTATCAATGCCATTAGCATCAATATGATATTGATTAGCTACTCTAAGTCTATCTGCAATGCCGTCGGTTAAGATCATTACATTCATGTTCTGAATTCCAGTCTTAGCTTTTAGCTCGTTGATTAATGGTTCACATGCAATAAGACTTTGAATAAGAGGAGTACCACCCATGCTATCTAATGGACATGTTGATGATTGGGTGGAGTATCCTCCGCGTTCACGTGATCTCACCCATTTAACCGCAAATAGATGTTTAATACTCTCTTTGAATTGAACTCTACTTAATGATGATGAAAGTATTTGAACTAACTTCAATCCTTGAATATTTTCAATATCATTATCACCTATATGGTCATCAGTAATGCTATCATTATAACCTGTTGTGAATGAATAAGCTTCAAAGGGAATATTAACCTTTTTACAAAACAAAGCAATAGTAATTGTCTGTGAAATAACATCACTTAAAATGGCATTCATAGAACCTGAAAAATCAAGTAACATAAAAATGCCATGTGATTTAGCTTGTGCTAATCTATCAACAGTAAGAAAGATATCTTCTGAGTATTGATATTGGTGAAGCTTATTCATATTCAATGAACCTTTCTTAGCTTCAGTACTTCTTGAGTATTCCCAAGCAGCCTTCTTGCGTTCAAACTCTTTAGCCATCAAATTAACAGTCTTGTTAATTCCACCCTTTAGAAATTTTTCAAAATCTGGTTCAAGCTCATTACATGTATATGATGAAACACCATAATTAGGAACATATTCATTACGGGCTTTTCTTAACTGTGGGTAAGAAACAACTAATCTTTTAATATTGTCATAAGAGATGCCAGAAGAATATAAAGGTTGTTTACCATCTTCGTTCGTATCAAGCAATTCGCTTTCATTGTCTCTTTGGGCTTGATCTGTTACACTTTTTTCCTTGTTGCCACTTTGACTTGTGCTGCCCTCATCGTCTTCTTCAGTTTGATCTTCGCTATCACTACCCGCAATAGAGTTACTTTGTTCATTTGTATCTTCTGGTTGTTCATTTGTATCTTGTGCAACTACTGTAGTTGGTTGTTCTTCATCTTCAGCATAATCTTCTCTATTAGCTAACCAATCATTAATCTCTTGACAAGCATTTAAAACGTCTTCCCAAGTATCAACTGACATAGCTAAATCAACAAATATCTGTTCAGTTTCATTAAATTTAACTGGGTGATATCCTCTACCCTTTGAATGAATATTTAATTTATCCATAAAGTTATATGATGTAAGATCTTTACCAACAGTGCCAAATAAGTTATCATCAAACAAAACTTTATAACCTTGCCTGAATGCTCTAGTGATACCAGGATAAGTATCTTGTATTTTCTTTTCAATTCTAATATCTTCAATGATATTAATCATATCTCTTGGTACACCCGGAATCTCTTTTTCAGAGTCATGCCACCCGTCTGCAGGTGTATATAAGGCGTGTCCTACTTCATGTCCTACAAGTAAGTCATGAACTGCTTTACCTTTGTCTACCCAAAGTGGAAGATTTAATACACGATTAATTACATCGAACGATGCTGTCTGATAGTTACCATGTTGAACTGTGAGATTTTCTTTAGCGAGTAACTTAGCTAAATAATCCTGTGATTGTAAATTCATAACTACTTCCTTTTTTATTGTTTATAGTTCTATTATACCATAGCTGGAGAAAATATGTTGGCTAAATGCGAAATAAAAAGGGATATATAAAACTATCCCTTTGGAGATAGATGTATATCTCCAAAGAGATATGGAATTACACTAGTGCAGAGAAGTTATTAAGCTTTTTAAACTCAATCTTTGACTTAAGCTTAGACTCTAATAAGTCTGGCTTGTGAGATATAACAAACGTATTAGTATTCTCATCTAAAGAATATAGAATTTTCATGAGATTGTCGACACCATCTGTATCTAGGCTTGAGTCAAATGTTTCATCAAGTATTAATAAATTGGTGTTAGTTGAATTCTTCATTTGAGCTATCTTACGCCATGCAAATAATAACGCCAAATCTATACGCTGCTTCTCACCTTCAGAGAAGTTAGCATATACAAATGAATCTCTATGGCGACTCTTAATGGTTTCAGAGAAATTCTCATCTAAGTTAAATGATACAAAGAAGTCTAGTGTTTGCAAATATTGATTGATTAACATATTCATTGCAGGTAAGTACTCTTTAATAACCTTAGTACGAATACCAGTATCTTTAAGCATCTCACTGGCTATATCATTATATAACATCTTATCTGATAACTCATCGAAGGTATCTCGTAACTCATCAGCACTCTTCTTTAATCTATTTAACTCAGCAAGATCATCAACAACATCAGTGATCTCATAACTCTTATTGTTATGTTCTGTTATCATGTTATTAATCATTTGCATATTAATCTGGATAGTCTTGATCTCTGAACCTACACCAGTGATCTCCTGGATGCACCTGTGTAACTCACTAATGTTACTATCCACACCGCCAATATTATGTGCACACAGAGCACGGCTGTCTTCTAGAGCCTTTGCAGCATCCTTTACGCCTTCCATTTGTTGCATTTTAAGATCTTTTGTGATCTTTTGGTTGCACGTTGGACACTCATTATTTGCCTCAAAGAACCTGCTCTTCGTAACTAAGGCCTTTATGCCACTTTTGATCTCGCCCATGTTCAGGGTTAAACTAGTCTTTTCAGAATTGCTTGTATTTAAGTCACTTTGTATCTTTGCTAGATCACCAAAGGCTAACATCTCTTCTGTCTTCGCCCGCAAGTCATTCGCACAATCCTTTAAGTCTTTCTCAAGATCTAATAGATCATCAGCCTTAGATACCATAGCTGCTTTATTCAAACTATCTAATTTATTAACATGATTCTGCTGATATATTATCTTACTCTTTTCAGCATCTAATAGCAGCTTAGTGTCTTTAAAATGACTTTTCGTATCTGTTGCACGATCCTTTAAGATGCTCTTCATCTTAGAAAAAATATTAACGTCAAGTAAGTCCTCGATGACTTCACGCCTATGGTGTTGTGGTAATTGCATGAATGGCACAAATGAACTTGACCCAAGAACAACAATCTGATGGAATGACTTATGATTAAGCTTTAAGATATTTTGTTCTAAGAACTTCTGATAATCTCTAGTGTTAGCGCTCTGGTCTATGATCTTATCGTTTTGATATATCTCAAAGATGTTTGGTTTAATACCTCTTACGATTTTAAACTTGTGACCAGATGTTTCAAACTCTACCTCAACCAAAGCACCTTTACCGTTAACCGAGTTAATCAATTGGTTCTTCTTAACATTCCTATGGGGTTTACCAAACAAAGCAAATGATAATGCATCTAACATAGTAGATTTACCAGCACCGTTATGTCCTACGATTAACGTAGATTTATGTCTATTCAAATCAATTGATATCTCATTAGCACCTGTTGATAAAAAATTCTTCCATGTAATATTCTTAAATGCTATCATTGGATCTCCATATCTACAGCTTCGGAATATAGGCTATTCATGAGTGATTTTAGTTTACCTTTATCTAAATCTGTATTAACTGATTGGATATAGTCTTCCATTAATTCTTGTGTGTTCTCTACATCTTCAAGAGATGTTTCAACATTATCACCAAGGAACTCTTTAAAATTTTCAATGATCTTTAACTCATGAGTATTAATTGTAGCTAGCTCATCAATGAATTTGTCAAACTCATACGGGTTACACTTGTTCTCAACAATAACTTTAACAAACTTGTCCTTTAACGATGATACATCATATCCACCGTTGGTATAGAACATATCTGTATCATCATAATAAACCTTCTCAAACATTGTGATAGGGTTAAAAACTGCTGTCATCTCATGTGTTTCAGTATCATATACATGAAAGTATTTAGGATCATGTGCATCATTCCAAGTAAACTCCATTTGAGCACCAAGGTATTTAATATTACCGTGTTCAGATTGTGTATGATAATGACCTGAATAGACACTGTCGTAATGTTTAAATAATGTCCCATCCATGCCATGTGGTGCAGCAAATCCTTTAAGAACATCGAATCCTTTAAGTTCTAGATGACCCATGAGTATACCACTATTCTTTTTAATATAATCAACAAACTCAACGTAGTTCTCTTGGTTGATCCACGGTATAAGATGTACGCCATGTAATTCAGTGGGATTTTGTATAATACTTACATTAGCAGTATAGTAACCTAACAACTCTTTTAAAGAGGTGAGATCGTTTGTATTCTTATGGAAGACATCATGATTACCTGGAATGATATCCATATGAATACCATTATCCTTTAAAGGTTCAAGGAATACTTTTCTATTATGATTAAGTGCTTTAAAGTTAATATTCTTACGATGATCATAGTAATCACCTAAATGAAAGATGTTAGTAATATCATGTTCTTTTAAATATGGGAAGAATATATCTCTATAAAATTCCTCTTGGTATTGCATAAAGATTTCTGATGAGTTTCTTACACCACAATGTGTATCCGATATTACAGCAATTTTCATACTGTAAACAACTCCAAACCCTTTTTCTTAACTTCCTTTTCTTCTTTAGCAAACTCTTTGATAGCCTCATCCTTAATACGGATCTTAGATATCTTCTCTCTCAATGTACTAATGAATGCGCTATCAACAGGGTTATTAACATCAATGCCAACCATGAATTGTTCTACATCTGCTTGTTCCATGAATCTATACTTAATGTCGGCTTGTTTCTTTTCTTTAATGATACGTCTAACAAATGCAAAGTAAGCGATTTGAGTGAAGTAAGAGAATGCATTGGGCTTACCAGTTCTTGTAGCAGCTTCAATATTATAGTTGTATACTGCTTTAAGACAATTCTCTACCCCGTCCATTACCATTTCATCTCTATAAGTGTATCTTACAAAGTTAGGTTTATGACTTAATCCTTCACAGATTTTCATAAAACATGTAGCAATATAATCTGTTACTTGTGGGAGTTTATCGGGAGTGTCTTCTTGAGCTTTCTTATAAGCGGTGACGTAATCAACTACTGCATAAGAAAAGTCTTTGTTGTTTACGTAATGGGGTTTGTCTTTTGGTTTGATCTTTTCAGTCATGATATAAGTCTCATTAATTATAAAGTTTATAGATCTATTATAACATATTTCTTACTAAATGTACACTAAATAGCTGTTTATTTTTTATTTTAAAAATAAGTGATAAAAAGGTGTACATTTACCGTAAAGTGTGATATAATAGACTAAGTAGCCGAGCCAGGATAGTACTATATATTTAATGAAGTACTTTAGATTCAGGTTTGATATTATCTTCTATTATACTATCAAGTACTATTCTCATGTACTGTGCTTTCATATTAGAATCTACAGGTGCTTCAATAATAACATTCATAGCTTCTAATATATGTACTCTACCATCTGAGAATGGTATCCATGGTGTTAAGACATACTCTTCAGCAGATACCTTAACCGACATAGGTTCTTCTAACCCGATACAATACTCATTATCAACATCATGTGTATATGATATAATTGATTCACCACTCATTAATTTAAAGAACTTGATTGGTAGTTCTTCTAATGTGGTTGGTAGTTTATTGTCTTCTTCCATATATGTATTTATAATAGCTCCACCTCGTGTATTTTAAATCTAAATTTCTGTTTAGCATATATCTTAATCCGTTCAGCACTATGGTTAAGAGTATAATTTTTACGGCTTTTCCAATGGAGATCATCAGCAATATCATATACTTTGGCTGGTCGACCTGTAGCAGATTTACGGAGAACACGTCCAATACTTTGTAATACTTTAATCTGAGACTTACTTGGAGATGCAAAGATAATGTTATGGAGATTCTTAATGTTAATACCTGTGGAGAATGTGCCTAAACTTGCTACGATAATAGCATCATTCTGAGTTTCTGTAATAGCTCTTACTTCTTCGCGAGTGTCTGCATCTGTCATGCCCGATACAAAGAATATTCTTCTATCTTTATGTGCTGCATCAGCAATCATCTTATGTAATGGTATGCCATGCTTCTCTACAAATTGAAATAGAACTAATGTATTACCCTTCTGATCTAATGCTAGATTCTTAATAAATTTATTGCGAGGATCATAAGAGACAATGTGCGAGATTTCATCAGGATATTTTAACTTGGATATTACCTTACACATTTCCTCAGGATGCTTCAGGAGCACCACTTCAATATCTAAATCTGATAAGTGATTGTCATCAATCAATGCTTTGGTACTTGTAACATTATATACAGGCCCGAACAAACCTTCTAATACTAGCTTATGTGTTTGTGTACCATCAAGTGTACCGGTTAAACCGAATCTATACTCTGCCGCAGAACACTTCGTAAGAATAGATGTTAGTGATTTAGCTTTAAAGTTATGTGCTTCATCTCCTATCACCATACCAAATTGTTGAAAATATTCTTTAGGCATCTTGTATATGGATTGCCACGTACTGATATAGATTTGTGTATCTGCATTCTTGTCAATACCAGCCATGATTTGGTGGCATACATTAGGATTAAACGTTTCGTCATCCTTGGAATAATCAGCAAAGTCACCATACATTTGTTTAACAAGTGATGTTGTAGGTACAATAAGCAATATCTTCTTACTCTTATTATATTCCATGAAGTATCGAATTAACAGGTATATGATTAAAGATTTGCCTGAAGCTGTAGGACTTACCAACAGTCCTTTACGATTACTCAATCCATATTTGACTGCATCTTTCTGGTAATCTCTAGGTTTAATATTGCCTAGCGGTAATAGATCCACCCAATCTATATTATCATCAAACGGTTCTTGGTACGGTACTTCAATTGAATAGTTACGTTCAATACAGAATTGTTCTATATACTTTTGTAGTCCGCTGTATATCTTATTAGTTCTTAAATCAAGTAAGCGTAACTTGCCGTCCCACATCTTATTCTTAAATGCCGGCATATGTTTGTAACCGGGAACAAAGAATGTAAAGAACTCAGACAGCTCCATCATAATACCTCTATCATCAGAGATAACTCTTAAATATGCTTCGTCAATCTTTTCTAACTTTATATCCATCACACGCCTGCTTCGAAGCTTCTCCACTTAATGATATTACCTATTTGATTATGTCTCCATCTAATAGTATCTAATATCTCTTTAAGGGTCTCCACCATAACTGCTTGGTATTCTAATTTCAACTGAGCTTCTTGGATATCTTTATCTGAGTTATAGTAGTAATTCATATCTCCCTTAAGAGGTTTATTAAGACCATTGAAAGGATCATACTCCCAACCAAACGCATCTATTTGAGCCTGTGATAGCTTACTATTATAATACAACCACTTATCTTTAAGTAGGTTATCATATGATTGCTGTATTGTTTTCTTTTTGAGTTTGGCTACGGTAATAAGACTCAAGTATTTTGAGTGCAATGTAGCGTTTTTGATTGTTGTGTCGTCTAATTTAAACTGGTCGATGACTCCATCAACCTCCCACATGTCAAGTATTTCTTGTATGTCCATAATATAACCTTCATAATATAGTTTTATTTATATCACTTAAAAAGGCATAAAACTTCTTGCCATACCTCTCGGTGAGAATTTGTTGGCTATGTTGCCAACCGATCCATTCATTAAATACATTTGTTTGTTGATCACCGTGATGTTATCATTTAACTCGTGGATATGTTTCTCCATTGCTAGAGTTGTATTATTCATCGTTGTCATATCTGTATTGATAGACTCCATTGAATAAGTCATTGCATTCATATTAATTCTAATTGAATGTAAATCGTCAGAGCCTTGTTTAAATGATTTGGTCCAAGATTCCATGTGAGAACCAACTACAAGACCTGCATATACAATAACAGAAGCCACTACTAGTTGAGACATAGCTGTTATCCATAAACACCACTTAGAGTGACATGACATGTTATACTATTTCGAAATATGAGTAATTAAATGATACTGCGGCGGTGAGATATTCTACATCCACAGTAGTAATATCGAATGGTAAAGATGATAGATTCACTGGCTTTGCATCAATGAATCTGATTTGTTTAGTAAGATTATTAGCACTATTCATAATGTTAAGAGTTAAATCTCTTACATTAGATGATGAGTGCGGGTTATCAACTTGATTATATAACCAATCATATATTTCTTGATAATTGATTAAGTCTTCGTCAACAAGGAAAGTACACTCAAAATCTCCGTACTCTATTTTATCAGAGGCAATAGTAATATTACGTGAAGGTGTTGCGAAAGGAGCTCCTGCGACTGATACGTCGGGGAGAACCATAGTTTGAATTGTAAACTCAGCTGTAGGGTATGTTACACTATCTAGCTGTAAAACGAATGAGGTGGGGTTTAAATAATTTGGCATAATTATATTTATACGAAAAAAAAGGACTCTTTCGAGTCCTTCTTATTGTTTCCTAAGAAACTAACCTATAATTTACAGGTTAGTAACGTTGAAACGACGGTAGTAAACGTTTGCACCAGCAGCACTTGAAGTGAACGGGTTGTTAGTCATACCATAACGAGTTTTGAAACCAATCTTAGGTTGGAAGTCATTATCGCCAATTGTCTTCATCATTGATAACGGAACGTACGGACAGTAGAAGATACCTGCATCATAAGAGTTAGCACCTTTATAACCAACTGTTACATAGTCACCAGCATTGAATGGGTCTACATAAAGTTTCATGCCACCGTTTAAAGTACCAAGGAACAAGTTACCAGTTACGTCTGCAAGAGCAGTACTAGCAGTGTTACCATACTGAACTGAACCAGTTGCATTTAATGCAGCTGCTACGCCAGAAGAGATGATAGCAAAGTTACCTTTACCACGTCGAGTTGCTTTAGCAATTTCTGAAGCTTCGATTTCCATCTTAGTGATAAGAGCTTTATATACTTCAACTTCCCAACGTCCTTTAGAAGAACCTAAAACTGGAGTAGCGTCAAATGTAGTACCTGCAACAGCTTGAGTGTTGATAGTATGAATCATTTCACGGTTGATTTCACCAAGAATTTCAGATGAAAGGATGTTAGCCAATTCAGTTTCAGCATTAAGACCATGTACAGCTTTAAGGTCTTGAGCTAATTCCATTGTGTATTGAGCACGTAATTGACGAGACTTAGCTTCAACCATAGACTTCTCAATAGAGAAACCCATTTCGTTCCAGTTAGCATCGCTTTCAGCATCAGCAGTAGCCATACCAGAACCAGTGCCAGCAGAACCAGTACCTGAGAATGAATCATCAGCTTCACCGAACAATGCTTCAGTTGGTGCAACGTCATCAGCAGTACCTGAAATACCGTCTGCTCCAGAAGTACCGTCTGAGTAGTTAGCCTTCATAGCAAAGATTAATCCAGTAGGACCAGTCATTGGTTGAACACCAGCAATATCAAATGCTAGTAAGTTAGGCGTAGCACGTCTAACTAATGAGATCATTACTGGATCCCAGTTATCGATTCCACCAGTTGCATCAGTACCGCCAGCAGCCATGCGAGTTTCGTTAAGTGATTTTTCTTGGTTTTCAAGAATTACCGCAGTTACAGCACGTTTGTGCGCGTCTGTAATTGTTCCAGCATCAGTAGCTTCTAAAACTGGTGCCCACTTCTCTTGTAAGTTTTGTGTATTTAATTCCATTTATATTCTCCTATATTAGAATTGTTTTGCGTGTTGAATTGCATCAAGGTATGAAGCCATAGCGCCAGTAACTTGTGTTTCTTCTTTAGTGTTTTCGGTAATTGCATCGATATCATTCTCAGCTTTTACTTCCGTGTCGTCTTTGTTAAGGTAAGACTCTTTAATTGTTGCAACTTTAGATGCAAACTCAGCATTATCTTCAGCAGTTACTGCTTCAGTTAATTCTTTAAGTTTAGCAGCTTCTGTAGCAGCAAGACCTTCACATGCTTCAGTAACAATTTCATTACGTTCGAAAGCTTTAACTTTCTCTGATAATTCCATGTTAGCTTCTTGACTTGCATTCAATTGATCCTTAGCATCAGTTACTTCTTCAGTTAAAGCGTCAACTATTTCAACTTTATCTTCTGGTACATTGATGTAATGCTCAGTAAACACACCGTGCATAGCATTGATGAATGATTCAGTGATTTCAGATTTAAGACCATGCTCAATAGCAACTTCATTCTCTTTAACCCAGTTCTCAACTACGTAGTTAAGGTAACCATCTACCTTGTCTACTAAATCTTCTTTAATAGCATTAACTTCTTCTGACAAATCAGATGCATAACGCTCTTCTAATTCAACAGTTTTAGTTGCAACTTTTGTATGTAAAGCAGCTTCGAAAATAGTAGCAGCCTTTTCTTTGAAGCCTTCAGATAAAGACTCTTCGCCTTTAACTAATGCATCAACGTCTTCTTTGAATTTGTCTTTCTTAGACTCTTTCTTAGATTTAGCTTCTTTCTTTTCGTTCTCTACTTCGCCTTCTTCTTCATCACCTTCATCATCTTCTTCGTCATCTTCTGATTCAACTTTAGCTTTCGCTTTAGCTTTTTCAGCAGCTTCGAAGATTGCATCCAATTCATCTTTATTCATTTCTTGTAAAGATGCATTAATTGCAGAGATCGTACGAGCTTCTGTTAAGGGAGCTTCTACTTCTGTATTAGTTTCCTCAACAATAACCTCTTCAGCGATGTCTTTAATTTCTTCTGACATATTATTTACTCCTGTTAGAGTTACAGTTTAGAGAGGAAATGTTCAAATCCGCTAATTTCAGAATCGGTATTATCCACTTCTTCAGTTATAGGTTCCATCATTTCAGTCTCACCTTCTTCAATTACCTTAACAAAATGACCCGGCTTATCCATAGTCCAATCAACACCTTCCATGATTCCATTTACGAAAGCATTTGGTGCAGATGGATCTTGGACAATATCTACAGTTGAAAGCATAAAATCATCTTTCACATAGTTAACGCCGGCTCTTTTTTCAAGGCTTCCCATACCACGACTTGAAACACCAAGTTGAACACCACCTTCAACCAAACCTTTTACGATCTGGCCCATAGGAGTATCTAAAATGAGTGCCTTCCCAACCACATTATTACCGTCCCATTTAAGTTCGGTAATTCTGTGACTAACTTTATCTAAGTTGATCGAAGGGCCTTCTGGGTGATTTAATTCACCAACGGCTCTACCGGTCATTACTTGTTCATTGTTGTATCTATCCACGGCAGCAGTAAGAACTTCACGTGTGTAAACACGACCGTTTCTATTCTTGCCTTCCGCTTGCATAAAAATTCCTTCGATGTACGTTTCTTTCTTACCGTTCTTTCCTTCGGTAATAGAGTAACCTAATCCTTCATTTGTATACTCTGCTATTAACTTCATGCTAATCCTTCATTTTCCCAGCGTCTATAGCTGTTTCTATATCTTGAACTGCTTTCTTCATCTTGTTGACAGCCTTCTTATCTGTAGCTGCATTACTAAATGCTTTAATTAACCCCTTTAATGAGTTATGATATACATCATAGGCTTTGTCAAAATCATCCAACTTGCCTTCATTAATTGTGTTATATGCTTCATGAATGTTCATGCTATTTTCCTATTTTAATTCTTTTGGTGCCTTAACGTCTTTCATACCTAATGAACCAAACCACTGTGATGCCATTCTATCATAGACTTGTTTTGCTTCTTTTTGAATTGTATTATTCACACCAACAAATTTCATTTGGGCATACACTGCTGCGAAATCGTTTAATGTTTTTTCTGCTTTCTTCTCGTCAAACTTCTCGTTTAACTCAACAGTATTAATACGCATATCAATATATGCTTGTTCTGTGTTATTCATACACCCATTACCTTTAAAAATTCTTGTAAACCTTTCTCAGCTTCTTTAACTGATTTAAAGGTATCTAGTTTTGTTTCATCTACGTATAAGATAAACTTATTTGCCTTACCCGTAATTACCGCTTTAACATCTTTCTTTTTACCTAAACGGTCTAATTCTTTTACAACCTTTTCACCAGATGATAACTTCATCTTAGCTTCAGCAATAGTGCTGAATGATTCTTTAAATGTTAACATCTTGTGTTGGTTCCTCTACTGGTGTTTCTGATCCATACATGCTTTGTGCAATCGTTTGTTTTTCAACATCTAATGCTGCATTCATTTTCTGATGTATAATATCATTAAACGCGTTGTTAGATGCTTGTGCATCTCCGCTGCCAATTTTATTAATTAAGTCTTTAATATCCATTATTTATATCCTTCTTGTATAATATATTTATAAAAATGCAACTTTATGCATACAAATCAGCATCAACATCTTGATCTGGTTCACCTTTCATTTGCTTATCCATTGCTTTAATGTCTTCATCTGTGAACTGGAGAATCTTCTTCTTAACATATTCTTGAGAGAAGTAAGTACCTACATATTCATCGATCATAGATAGATTCTCAATACGTTCTTTAAAGATTTCACTTTCCTTTAGTTCAGCGTAGTAATTATCTCTTTCAAATTCAATAGCAATCTCATGTTTAATAGTCTTCCAATCAGAAGGTACAATAATCTTTTTAAGTATTAATTGTCTCTTAAGCACTTCCATGAATAAACCACCAAACTTAGTACGAACTCTATTAATAAACTTCTGGAACTTCAACTCATCACGAGTAATTTCAGATGAACGGCCAACATTGAATGTAGAGTCTTGTTCTAATCTTGAAAGTGGTACATTAAGAGATCTATATAATTTCTTTTGAAAATACACAATATCTTCAATTTCACCTAGGTTTTGTCCACCTGGTAATGTAGTAATCTCTGTACCCCTACCGCCTTCACGACGAGGTAACCAGAAGTCTTCCATAACAGATTTATGGTTTCTTTCATCTTTAATAGCACCAGTCTCAGAATCGTAAACAATCTTATTACGATACTTGTTCATAGTATTATTTAAGTACTCTTCTGCTTTGCCCTTTGGTAAGTTACCAACATCAATATAGAATATACGACGCTCTGGTGCTCTTGAAACACGATAAATGACAATTGAATCTTCCATCATAGATAGCTGATTCATAGGTTTCAATGCTTTATGCAAGTAACCAATAATCTTATCTCTTTTATCGTTCAATAAACCAGAGTTAACTTGAATAATAGCATCAGTCGAGATTCTTAATCCTTCCGAGTTATTAACAAGTTCATCATCTTGGTATAAGTAATACTCAGCAACTTCTTTGATTAACTCAACATTAGTTGCTGGATCTAATTCTTTAACGACTTCTTTGATCTTGCGTATTTTAGTAGGATCAATAAGCTTAAGCTCTTGGATACCGGTACCATCCTTATCACTAATTATTACATGATAGAATAATCGACCATCTACATACCAACGTCTGAATAGGTCATATGCATTGTTGGTAAAATCAAGAGTTTTAAGAACCGTTTCAAATTCCTCCATCATGAGCTTTTTAACATTATCCGGCTGATCTAGATTATCTAAATTCAACGTTACGATTTTATTATCATCCGATACTACAATCGCTTCATTTGTAATATCTTCAATAGCTGCATCAATCTCAGGATATGATGCTATACCTCTGTACTTGAATACGAGCTCTGCGTCATTAACAAACTGATCACCTGAGATATCAAGGTATTGTCCAAAATATCCACCTGTAGGAGATATTAGATATGAACCATCCTCGTTCTCATGTGTAAACGATTTTGCTTTAATTTTATCTTCGATCTTCTTCTTTTTAAAGGAGAATCCGAATAAGTTATAATTGTTTTCTGGCATAATTTTCTTTTTTAAATGTTGCTAGTTGTATTTATACAGCATTTAAAAAAGGCCCTCAACGAAGGCCTTTTATGTTACTTATGTTACTTAACTAGTTTGGTCTGATTCCCAATATTGTAATTGGAATTCAACAGTGAACTCTTCAATAGTATCAGCATTGTCATATCCGACTTCAATCGCGCTAAGCGCAGTAGGAAAACAACCTCTAATATTAAAATTCTTTATTTCAGATCCATCTTTATCAAGTTGAGCTACAGCCATATCAGCCATGTAATCACTAGGATTAGTCATGCCTGTATTATTGTTATGCTCGTTAATACCATTCATCCACGCTTCGAAAGAATTCCAAAGAGAGAAGTCGGTATCATTAATAATTGTAACTGACCAAGGTTCAAATGTTCTATCACCAGCCACTTGCAATTGTCTACCTCTAAATGCAATAGGGATAGGAGCAATTGTTGATCCTGGTAATGATGTAGCTTTAACCATGAATGAAGCAAGTTCTACATCACCCGTAACAAAGCTAGGGAAACCTAACGTTGCTTTGAATAAATTAGCTCTTGCACCACCACCGATTAGTTTTGCTTTAAAATCGTCTACGCCTAAAATAGCCATGATTAATTACCTCCAGCGATTTCACTAAATTCAACACCAGTTCTAGTAGCAATGAAGTTTAATGTAATAAAGTTAATAGAACGTGCAGGCTTGATATAAATATCAGCTACGAAACGATTAGTATCGATTACGTCACCAGTATTATTAGTATCATCACAAACTACTTTAAAGTCTGTAATTCCTCTACGTCCCTTGATATCCCTTAAGAATGGTTCAGTCATGTTTCTAAATTGTGCTCTAGTGAACTCATCGTTGAATTCAAATAAAGACGCTTTAGACGCTTGTGAAATAGCCTTTTCAAGAGTAATGAATAATCTACGTACGTTGATTCTATCAAATGCAGATGGTTTAGACTGTAAAGTCTTATCACCATATAACACTGTACCAGCACCAGGGAAGGCAACGATAGGGTTAACCGAACGTTTGTACAAATCATCTCTACCAGACTGATTAGGATTAAGCGCTATCTTAGTAACATTTCTAAGATTACCACGTGTGAAACCAGCAGGAGAGAACCATGGATCAGCAACCATATCGGCGTTTGCGGCTAAACCAGCCATAGCACCTGAAGCAGCAATCCAACGATATTTATCATTGTACTTGTCGTACACATATAAAGCACCTGAGTCAGCAAATGCATATGAGGTATGTGTTAATGAATCGGCCCATTCAATTACTTTAGTAACGGCAGAAGCATTATTAACAGTAGAAGTGATTGGAGGAGAAACAAAAGCCACACAATCTTTACGTGCATCAGCAATAGCAATGATCTTATTAGAAATAGCAGTTGCATCAGCACCAGCTTTAACATCACCATTCATGATTAATGAAACTTCAACAGTTTCAGCATCTGCAAACATATCGTAACCAGCACTAAGCTCACCAGTTGTTAATGTATTATCATCGGCTGCACCGGATAATGTTTCATGAAAAATATTATCTGCTGCACCATCAATTGTTGTATCAAAAGTTGTTCCAGCCATAACTGCACCTGAATCTGCTAATTCAATAGGAGCATTTAATGCATTTAACCAAGCCGATTGACTATTAATAACATCCACCCAGTAGTTTGATGTACCATCAGCAGATTTAGCATTAGAAGCCTGTGAAACATATGAATATGTTTCTAATACACTATTTGCGGTGCCTGTAATAGCGCCTGTAGTATCAATAATTGCAATATGTATTTCGTCATTAGATCCGCCTAAAGCAAGAGTTCCTGCTGAAGTTCCTGGAGCTGAATTGAATGCATCTTTATATATCCATGTATTAAAGCCGACTGAATCTGTACATATATCAATACCAATATTGTTACCAATAACACCTGGGTATTTAGCGGCAAATTCTTCTGAACCGCTGTATGATTCTACCGCATCAGCATTCTTCAGTAGTGTACCTGTGCCTGATGATGTTGCGTTTAACGCTGTTGCGCCTACTGCTCGCACTACTCTTAATGAGTTTGCGTAGCTTAAAAATTGAGCAGCCGATAACACAGTATTATATGTGTCATTATTCGGTTGACCAAAGATTTGTACTAATTGTTTTTCTGATCCTACTGTAATAATCGTATCGGCTGGGCCCCACTGGAATGAACCAGCGATTGCTCCAATTGATGCAGACGTTGCAGGGATAACATTAGTCAAATCGATTTCTTTTACCTGTACTCCAGGTGATACTAGAAATGCCATTGTTTTCTTCTCCTAATCAAAGATGTAATAAGTTTATTCATAATACGTTTATATTCAATATAGTTATTTATAACTATTACCATTTCCATACTTCCCAGCCATCACCTAATGGATGATGTACCCCAGGACTATTATCGCCCATAACACCAATAGGGATAAGACTATCTTCGATATGCCTAACCTTCTCAGCATATAACATACCTTTCATGTCTATATCAGTAGACTCTGCGAACCATGGTGTTGTAGTGAAATATCCAAACATAACTAGGTTCATCATTAAGTCATCATGATTGCCGTGATCCGCTTCATAACTAGAACCACGAGATATAAATGTGGACATTTCTTGTATGGTATTGGAGTCTACTATCTCTAACTTGCTTTGCTCTAATATGTCTTTAATTGTAGAACAACCAATGCGTTTAACCTTCCTAGTCATAGTAACACCAACAGCATTAGCCTTAGTATAATTCTCGACGAATACATTCTCATATTCTAAGTCATAATATAATCCATTGCATACAACAACACCTTGGTCATTACTTTCAATAACTACATAGCATTCGTTGTAATGATTAGCATACTTGTATATCACATCAGGAAACAATAAAGGACTTGTCATATTATCCCTGAATACTGCCACTTGTTTAAATGGTTTTTCTGATACATCAATAATATTAAACGTTGAGTAATCCATACCGCGGCCGCGGGCAACATCAACAAACATTATATAGTTATGTCCGGCAATAGGATCTTCATATATACTAACGTTATTCGTTACTGATAGAGGCCTTTTAGATTTAAGCGCTAAGAGAGTCTCAGCATTAATTAGTGTATTGCCGGTTCCATGGAAGTTGTTACCAAATTCTTGGTCAAACTGTAGTTCGGACGTATTAGCTATAGTCATACGCTTCCACTCTTTATCTCTGCCTGGAACGTCCCACCAATCTACTCTAAATGATTTGAATTCATTAGTGCCTTGTAATGCACCTTCATAGATCTTCTGGTATATGTTACCTAATCCATTAGCTGTAGATGTAATAATAACCTTTGTATTTTTACCGGCTGATATTACAGGGTATGTACTTGTATAGAACTCTGTAGCATTTTCTACGAACGCAAACTCATCAAGGTACAGTAGGTTAATTGACATACCACGAATAGATGAACCTGATGTTGCTGCAGCAATTAATCGTGAATTATTAGAAAACTCAATAGAACCTTTATTTAAGGCTTTAGTGCCGGGCTGGAGAAAGAACGGCAGGTTCTCCAACATAAGAGTGATCCGCATAAGCATCTCTCTAGCTGTAGCACCTTTGTTCGCAAGGATAGCGATTGTTTGTTCTGAGTGGAATAGTGCAAACCATAATAGATATGCAACTGTTGATATAGACTTACCCGACTGCCTGCATGCAAGCACGATAGAGAATCTATTATCTTGAAAATGATTAAACATCTTCTTCTGATAATCATATAGTTTGAAGGGAACTAAACCATCATCTAGTGATATCACTTTACAATAGGTTTCTGCAAAATATACAGAATCATTCATACACTTCTGATATTCTAATATGTCTTCTTTAGACCAGTCTTGTGAAACACCATCACGTTTAACGTTAATGTTTCCGAGATATGATTCAGTCTTCTGGTTCAACATCAATCACTTTCTCATTATGTAGCATTCTTTGTAATTCTGTAGTAGATCCAATAAACACATTGTTATTAGTAGCTGGATCTAATGCATCCACCTTTTTAATTTCTTTGTTTGATTTGTGTAGCTTCATTAACTTGTCGTTAATATCAGCTTTCTGTTTGATTAGTTGTCCTAACACCTCAAATGCGCGGGGATGTTCAGATTCTCTAGCAAGTTCCATCATAAGCTCAATAGCTTCTTCACCTTGCTCGCTTAAATCATACAGAGAATCTCTCACATGTACATAATCTTTATCTAAATCACTCATAATATAGTACCTATTAATTAATTAATTAAAGAAGTCTATTGTCTCCGTATATGGTGTGGTTGTACCATCAACTTTTTGTACTTCTATATTCTCTCTAGAATCATTATCTTTATAATATACTTCGGTCTTATTAATAACACTGCGATCTTGGATACCTTTAAAGTATCTAATACGTGTTTCGAATGTTAATGTATATATAATAACTCTTCGTGATGTAGAGAATTCTCCTTCCCATTCATCATTCATAGTCACACCATTTAATACAATAGGGATATCAGCGGTCAAATCCATTTCAGGAATATCTTTAATTGTCACTGTATAATCTGGTTGGAATCTTGGCAAGATCTGCTCTAATATTTGTAGTGCTTCGTCTTGAGTCTTGGCTAAAACATTTAACTCGAATCCTACTTTATATATCGCTGGAGCCGTTAATGATGTTATATGTTTCTTATCTAATGGATCTACCTTAGTATATCGTTTATGTTTATTAACTTTAGCTGCACCATCGTACGACATATCAGTAATTTGAAATGATAATCGTGGCATCTTAATAGCAATACCGGTATCGTTCTTATCATCTAATCGAACTAAATACTTTTGTCTAGGACCATAAGCTAATGGAACCTTAATCTTCTTAAGAACATTGCCACTGCTATCAGTTTTAACAACAGAGATGTCATTGAATAAAGATCCAAATACCGATACAGTTCTACGAGTATGCTCGTTATAAAAATGATTTTCAAACATTATGGATCTCCAAACGGATTAGTCTCTGTCCAATCTATTATATCCTGTGCTTCGGCATCAAAGATATCATTGTTGGCATAACCATCTCGGTTAAAATTAGTTGCAATATCAACAGTTGTAACATTGTATGCCGTACCTGACTCTGTGCCAATAATCTGTTTAAGTGGATCAGGATCAACATATAACTGTCTGAACTTGCCATCGGTAGTAACCAGTGAAACCACTGTTAAGTTGCCCGTGGTAAGACCTAAGTCCTCCCATCCAGCCACTTCACCTTCGATATTGATAGGGTTACCAGCAGCATCATTAACACCAGTCCACTGTGATATTGTCTCACCGATAGTATAATTACCTGTACCAGAATCAAGTGCATAGGTATATGATGTAGCATTCGCCGTTTCGACACGATCAATAGCATCTATATCAGTGTCGAAATCTTCATCAGTGTATTCGAACAATTCAGCTTTCAACTGATACACTGGAACATTCTTTAATTGATAAAATGGCACTTCATCTTCAACGAATGTAATTTCAAATAGAGAAGAAGCCATTGGAAGATATAATAAATCACCTTCTGAAGGACGGCCAATAACGCTTTCACCATTACCAGCTGTTAAATATGTACCAACTTGACTATCCCATCTCTTACGTGATACAATAAAGTTTGCAGTATCTCTAATCTCTAACCCGAATTTAGATAGTAGCTCTCCATCTCCTTCAAAACCATCTTGATTTTCAAGGTACATTTCTACTACATATGAGTCGGAGAATCGATTATAAGATTCATTAAGTATTTCATCGCGAGTAATTTCTTGTCTAGGAATATAGACAATGTCTTGACCATACATCTTTAACGATTCGATCGTTAAATCTTCATATAAGTCTTGTTCTGATTTTACGTTGCCATTAAAATATACATTAGTTGCCATTCATCATCCCATTAAAAAGTCGTCAGGTAACTGCCAAGCTAACTGCATCTCTTCTTCAATTTTATTAATCTCTTCTACAGCATCTTGATATATTTGTAGACCATTCATAGTAACTCCACCAGGTAATTGCATACCTTCGAATTTACTCATGTTCTGACCCCATTGACGTTTAATCAATGATGTTAAATATCTCTTTAAGAACATATCATTATACACATCAGTATATGTTTGGGGGTCTACAATTTCGTAGCCCTCAATGATAATATAAGATCCAGGCTTTAAGTTACCAAACCCTTCGTCCACATGCAATCTATTCATATGTCTATTAAATCTAAGCAACTCGCTTGAGTTTAGTTGATGATCTAACATACTTAAATGCTGCATCCGTTGCTCAAATGATTGTATTGATTGAACAGCACCAAAGGTATTAAAGTCCGATAACCGCATTTGATATTCTACATTAAACAATGATTCGGCTTCGCCCGATTCAAAGTCTAGTATCTTCACGACAGATGTAATAGAATCAGGGACCGCAATATAGCTATTAGTTATATCATCAGCAGTTAACTGGTGTTTAGAGTAGGTTCGCACAACCGCATCAGCATGATATTCTTGATAGTACTGGAGAGCATCATCTACTCTATCTTCTATTTGATCTTCATCGACATTAATTTCAAGCACTGGCGCGCCAAGAGCTCTTAAACAGTGGTCAATTAATTCAGGCCTGCTGGTTACCTTTGCCATTACTTATTACTTAGTGAACCAGATCTTTACCGAATCGTCTTTATAAGATGATGAATCCGCTTGCCATTTAGCATAGAAGTTCTTAGCTTTTAAAGCTTTGATCTCTTTCTTAACAGCTGGGATAGTAGGTTTACCCTTAGCATCAGCCCAAGCAACTTTAGCTTTCTTTTTAAAGCCATCAATATTCATCATAGCGCCACGTGTACCCTTACGAGCATCAGCAAATGAAAGACCATCAATACATACAGCGATGTTATTTCTACCATCATTCTGAATAGTACAATCACTGCCTTTTGCTTCATCAAGTGATTCTTCTACGGTCCATTTCACCTTTCCGATGATACCTTCAATCCTATTCAAACGAGCTTTCCAATCTTGATTTACATCAGATGTCTTGAGTTCAGTTTTAAGAATTTTCAGATGTTTATTGATTTCTCTCATAACAGACTTAGCCTCTGACGAAACACCTTCATCAAGTACTGCTTCACCTAGTTCAACAGATTCACCTAAAGCATTCATTACATAATCGGCAACATTGTCAAGTTCTTCTTTACCTAAACCTTCACGTGATAATACTTTCAACACATCTTTATGCGATTTAGCATTTTTCTTCTTAGCAAGTGTTACATACTTATCGTATCCACCTTTCTTACCAAAACCAATACCTTTTGCATTTTTCATTGAAACTGCTTCTTTAATTAAATCAGTTGATGTTAAAATATCAATTACTGTTTTCTTTGTTTTATCTAATTTAACATGAGCTTTTTGTCTTGCGCCAATACCACCAATCAATTTAGTTATTTTTCCCGTTTGCCCATGGTGACTAGATTTATCATCTACGAATTTTACTTTATCACCAACTTTAAAATCACGAATAGAACCTCTGTCGTATGCTTCGTCAA
>Ga0209775_1000406_pt1 | contig 24956 bp, 38 predicted proteins | sample SaaInlV_135m_DNA_FD_184661 | JGI IMG/M metagenome (GOLD analysis project Ga0209775, IMG submission 184661) | Marine microbial communities from expanding oxygen minimum zones in the Saanich Inlet - SI072_LV_135m_DNA (SPAdes) (version 2) | ecosystem: Environmental > Aquatic > Marine > Intertidal... | reverse complement strand
ATGTTTTTTAATAGTGATGATATTGGAATTTCTTTCATGATTTTGTTTTAGATTTTTTACTTTTTAATTCATCTTTTGTTAGAACTTCATCCATTTTTTTGGAAAATTCTTCATAAATTTTTTCAAGATCTTTTAACGACATATTTATTCCTAAAAGTTTCATGGTTTTATTCCATGATTCAATGTATTTTTTATCATCAAATCCAGTTCCAAGGGTTTCAGCTAAGGAATTAATCCCTTCTGTTTTACCTAGTGCATAAATTGCAATTTCTTTGTTTGTTAGCATGATTCAATCATTTTTCTGTTAAATAATAATGCAATTCCGTATAACATTCTACACAATATTCTTCAAAATCTGTATGATCACAATCATACACTTTACTTACATCATTACTACATTTTGCACAAGAAGGCATGGTTCTTTATTTAGATGATTTCTTTATCTCTATTCCGCCTAACACTGCAATGATTGCTCCAATTACAAATAATGCGCCACCTTCTCCTGCCATTCTTGCCATATTTTCAGATTCTGAGGCCATTACTAAGGTCAGGGCACCACCTACAATTATCAAAATTCCTGTAACGATAAACATTATTCCTAATCCTTTGAATCTAGGTCGTTTTGGTATGAAAAATGCAATAAATGACAAAATCACTGGAGGCATTCCAAAGATCATTCCACGTTCATGACCGTTTAATGGTATGAATCCAGTACCATCTCCTGACATTATGACTATTACATCAGCACCGTAAATTACTAAGAATATAATTGAAATTCCAGATAATATGTGAGGGATAGAGACCATGTGGAATATTTTCTGTGTTAATTAATAAACGTATTTTGTATCTATTGAAAATTATCTATTTTGATGGGCGGGTAGTAACTTTTTCTTTTAGACCATCTAGTTTTTCTAATAACTGTTCAATTGTTTCATTGTCTTTTGCAACTAAATTGATGTGGCCTAATTTTCTTGAAGGTTTTGATATTTCTTTACCATACATTTTCAAAAATACATTATGTTCGGATAAGTCTATTGGAATATATTTTCCTTCGAACGATTTTGATCCTAAAATATTATACATTACTGCCGGACATTCTAGTGTGGTATCTCCTAAATCTAATCCCAAAATTGCTCTTAGATGTTGTTCAAATTGAGATGTCTTACTTGACTGTAATGTATGGTGTCCTGAATTGTGAACCCTTGGTGCTATTTCATTAATTACAATTTCATCATCTTGAGTGACAAACATTTCAATTCCAAAAACGCCCGCACCTTTAAGAACATCCATAGTCATATTTGCAATATTTTCAGCATTCTTTGTTATTTTTTCTGATACTCTAGCTGGTGCAATTGTTTCACGTAGAATATTTTCCTGATGGATGTTTTCCACAAGAGGATACGTTTTGATTTGACCTTTGGTATTTCTTGATGCAATTACAGACACTTCCATTTTAAATGGCACATATTTTTCTAACAATAATTTCTGTCCTTTAAAATAATCATATGCTTTTTGAATTTCATTTTCTGAATTGATTTTAAAATTTCCACGTCCATCATATGCATCTCGTCTAGATTTCAATAATGCAGGATATCCAAATTTTTTTAATCCTTCTTGTACTTCTTCAATATTTTTTATCTCCATAAAATCAGGAACTGGTATGTTATTTTTTAATAGAAATGACTTTTGTAGGAATTTGTCTTGAATAATACTGAGGGTTTCAGGAGATGGATTAATTTCAGTATTTTTTTCCACAGATTTTAAGACTTCACTATCCCCTGATTCAATTTCATATGTGATAATATCTGATTTACCTGCTAAACTAATTATGGCGTTTTTATCTTTAAAATCTGCCAATATTTGCTCTGCCCCTACTTGTGCTGCAGGACAGTTTTCTACAGGATCAATAACTATGATTTTTGAGATATGTTCGGGCATTTTTTTTGCAGCCTCTGCAATCATCATTCCTAGTTGACCGCCACCAATAATGCCTAAAATCTTGGCCATACAAAAATAATAATAATCGATTAAAAATATCTAATGCTGATCATAACTTTGAAATCCCATTTTTTTAATAGTTATTGTTAATTACCTACAGGTTTTTTGTAATTATATGGTGTATTCAAAAAAACCATTAATTGGAATTATAATGGGATCTAGTTCAGATAGTAGAATTATGCAAGATGCAGCTAAAATTTTAGATGAATTTAAAATTAAACATGAGGATCAAATCATATCTGCGCATAGAACTCCTGCCAGATTGACAGAATATGCACAACATGCAGAAAAAATGGGCTTTAAATTAATTATTGCAGGAGCTGGGGGTGCAGCACATTTACCTGGAATGATTGCATCACACACATCCATTCCCGTAATAGGTGTACCAATACTAGTGTATAATGATAAACATCCAAAAAAAACAGATACATCAAAATTTTCTGCGTTTGGAGGATTAGATTCATTATTATCAATTACAGAAATGCCATCAGGTTCTCCTGTTGTATCTGTGGGTGTGAATAAAGCTGGAAATGCAGGAATTTATGCAATCAAAATACTTGCAAATGAATTCTCAGATTTAAAAAATAAATTAAAACAACATAAATCTAATCAACATAATTCAGTTCTAAAAGAATCCAATCAATTAAAGAAAGTAGGCCTTTCAAAATTTGCTGAAAAGAAATTCAAATAATTATGTCAATAAAGTAAATTGGATATTTCTCTTCTTTAATACTTCTATCAACTGATCAGATTGTTCTTTTCCTTGTGTTTCAAGACTAAGAGTTACAGTTACAAATCCTGCATTTACTTTAGAACTTAATCTATCGTGAACAACTTCTACGATATTTGCATTTACTAAGGCAATTTCATCTACAATTTCTTTGAAAATACCTGGTCTATCGGGTAACTCCATAGATAATACAAGTAATCTACCCATTGCTGCAAGTCCTTTATCTACAATTTGACCTAAAAGATACATGTCAATATTTCCTCCAGCTAGTACGGCCACCACTTTTTTACCTGGTGATGGTTTTTTTGAAATCAAATATGCTAAACTCGCAGCTCCTGCAGGTTCCACTACAAACTTCATTCGTTCCATAAGCAAAAACATTGCCTTTGTTATTTCAGTATCATCTACAAGAACTATTTCATCTATCAATTCTTTAATTATATCAAATGTTAATTTTCCCGGCATTTTTACTGAGATACCATCTGCAATTGTTTTATCGCCTCCGCTCTCAATCAAAGAACCATGTTTAACTGATTCATACATGGATGGAAATGATTCTGATTGAACTCCGACAATTTTGATATTTGGATTTTTTTCTTTTATTGCAATTAAGGTTCCAGCAGCTAATCCACCACCACCAATTGGAAGGTACACTTCATCTACATCTGGGAGTTGTTCTAGTATTTCTAATCCTATTACTCCTTGAGCAGCTATTACTTGTGGATCATCAAAAGCATGGATCATTGTTGCTCCTGTTTGTTTTGAAATTTCTTTAGCTTTAGCTGATGATTCATCATAGTTGATTCCTTCTAGTACAACTTTGGCACCATATCCTCTAGTTGCTGCTACTTTAGCGGGCGATGCATTTTTTGGCATTACAATCGTACAAGGGATTTTTTCTAATGATGATGCAAATGCTACTCCTTGCGCATGATTACCTGCAGATGCTGCAACTACACCATGTTTTTTTTCAACATCAGATAATAATTTTATTTTAAAATACGCTCCTCTTATTTTGAAGGATCCTGTTCTTTGACGAAATTCAGCTTTTAAGTAAATATCAGAATTTGTAAGATCACTGAATGTGGGAGAATGAATTAGGGGCGTCTTTTTTATGTCATCCCCTCTCATCGAATTTGCTTTTACAATTTCATCATATGTTGGGTTCATTGGAAATGTTGCTCCTAAATTGACGTATTTGACTTCTTCTATATCTTATAAAAAACACAGTGTTGAGCAGGAATACAAAATAAAATTTGGATTTTATGAAATTATTTTTTGGGAAATTTTCATAGTTTAGGCATAATTCAAGATTGTAGAAGCGCCTCTATCTCTTCCAGTCTTTTTAAAATACCTTCTTTTGTGCTATCAGATATTTTTCTAGGATCAAATAATCCCTCTCTATTGTTATTCTTGATAAATTCCAAATCTATGGTGTAAAGATACCCTTCCTCACCTGAAACTAATCTGGGATCATCAATTAATACTGAGGATGTTTGATAGGTTTCAACTAAAAATGAATCCAACTCATTAAATAATTTAGTCTTTTTTTCTGAAAGTTCTTTAAAATCAGTATCAGCTTCTTTTTCAATTTCATCATATATTGTCTCTCTTAAATCATCTTTTTCATAAAGTATCTCAAATAATTTTTGGTGATCAAAATCTTTGTATCCTTTTTCTTTTAATTTATTTAAAACAAATTGATCACTATTATCAGAAAGTTCCTGTTCTTTGTTTTTTGTTAAATCTATTATTTTTGATAATTCTTTCTGACATTCAATTACACGTTGAATGGGTTTGTAAAATAACAAAACATGAAATTGTATTGAAATATGTCCAGAAATTAAATAATTCCCTTCAAGGACTTCAAATTTAATAAAAATTCTTCTTAAATCATCATTATTAGAAATAGAAACGTCTTGAACTGACCAATCTTTTAGATTACTATTAATTTTTTGAAAATAATCTGTCACTTGTTTTGGATCAAATGATTTTTGTTCAGTTACTGTTGAATCTCCCATCATAACTTTAACATCAATCATTTTTGTTAATTCCGTCAGTTTAGAAAGGAATTTTTTTTGAACTATTTCATTTTTTTCGTTTAATAATTGAATAAATTCATTGGGTGATCTTGTACCTAAACGCACAAGAAATAGCCAATTATTACTCTCCTTAAACCTTCATCAAAATCTAAATAGACAGAATTGTGATTTTAGGCATGGGTAATTCTAAATTCAAATGTGATCATTGTGATGGGGAGATTATTGAATATTTTAATGAAAAATATAGTGGACAAAGAGGAAAATGCCTTCACTGTGGAATTGATTTCCCACTAGAATAAAGAGAAAAATATGACTGAAAATACGCCTGAAACATCACCATCTCAATCAAACACAGACAATGATAATTCAAAAGGAATTGAAATGGATCCAAATGAAAGCAATGAGAAAGTAACAGATTTTGATACAATGATCTTAGAGACTCAAAAACGAGTGTGGGGTGCTTTGAAAAAAGGATATGAATATTCAGGGAGTATCGATGAATCAGATAAATTTCTAAGAAAACATGTATTTTCAAAATTAAACATGATGGTAATTTATGTGGATTTAGTAGGTTCTACAACCATGACATTAGAAATGCGTGCAGAAAAAATTGCCACCATAATTGGATCTTTTGCCCAAGAGATGGCCGCAGTAATTAGACAAAATAATGGATATGTATTAAAATTTGTAGGCGATTCTGTAATTGGATATTTTGTAGATGATGATTCTCCAACAACAATATCTGAAAATGCATTGAATTGTGCAAAATCTATGGTGTCTGTAATTCACAAAGGAATCAATCCTATCCTTAATCAATACGATTACCCCGATTTAATGGTAAAAGTTGGAATTGACTTTGGACAAAATATGGTGGTACGGTATGGCGCAGATGTACAACAATCCCATGTGGATTTAATTGGACCTGCAATGAACATTGCTGCAAAAATACAAAGCATGGCAAAACCTGATCAAATTTTAATCGGAAGTGATGTGTATGATAATTTATCTACAGACTCCCAAAAAGAATTCATCATGGTTAGGTGGAAAAAAGATGAATGGAAGTATCGTTCAAGATTAACTGGAGATATTTATCAAGTTTATGAGTTTAAAGGATAAGTAACAGAAAAATTATTTCTCTATCTAGTAAATCTGTCAGGACATTCAACATGTTCATAATGATGTTCAGTAAATTTTTCTTGAACTACATAAATTACAATTTTGTGTAGATCTTTTTCCACAATGTCTTTTTTACATCTGAGACATGTCTTTTTTGATGCAACCATCATGTTTGCGATCAAAATAAGGAATCTATAAGGATCTGCGATCAATTCAAACTACGTAAAAATGACTGAGATTTTACTAAATGGTATATCAAATGCCTAAAGCAATGCAGAAATATGGTTAAATTGTATCATTTTTCATGGATAGTCAGGTAAATAGACATTTGAGAGACCTTTATGGATTAAATCCAAACATACCACATTTAGCATTTCAATTTCCAAGATTACCTCCAGGACTAGCACACCCCATGTTTAAAATTTATGAGAATCCTATGAAAGAACAATTTTCAGATGAAATGGATACAATGAATCAAAAATTACAAGGATTCCAACATTTGTATCAACAACATGCATCAGGATTATTAACAATGAATTCTTCAATTATTCCTCCAGGACACCCATTATACAATAGAAAAAGTTCTGCTAAAGGACTTCAGGCAGAAAATGATAAACTGTTAAAAGAAAATACAGAATTAAAGAAGAAGTTAGATAAAAAATCAAAATCAAATTAACACTAAATATTCAAACATTAGTTTAAATTTTTTTCAGTAAAAATCCTTATTACTTTCAAAATTTGGTTTTGAGTATGGTAAAAACACCTGCAGACAAATGGAAAGGTATTGTAATAAAATATAGAAAACAATGTCAAGGCATTTTAAAAATTTCAAAAAATATACGTTATGCTGGTGTTATCAATATTTATGGAAGAACGTTAACTGGAATTGTCAATCCTACTTTAAAGCCTCTATTGAAATCAGAACAGGTAAAAAATGAGTTTTTCATATTATCTACTTTGATGTCATTGAGAAAAGATGTCACCACCACTGTGGGAAAGTTAGAACATGTAATTTTACAGCATCAAAAAGTAACCATTGTTATTTTACAAAAAAATGATGTTACATTTTATGTTTCAATTAATAAAAATGAGAAAAATTTAGAAAAAATAATTTTATCCATAAAAAAAATAATCTAACTATTTTTTATTTTAACAATAAATGTCATTTTGCTTGTTGTTTGTATTGTTCTGAAGGTTTTATCTCCACAGTGTTAGATGATTTAATATTGTATACAGGTTCTCCTTTTTGATCTTTTAGAGTAGTTCTAGAAATAGTTGTAACGTTTGTAAATATTTTAATTTTTGTTCCATCATCTAAATGATATTCATTAAATTCTTGTGACACTGTATCATAATGCATGTCAGATTTGTCGATGTATTTCACCATGTCTTCTTTTGTAATGGGTGTGGTATTGGGGCTACCTTTCAAACTATTATCTGCATATATCACAGTAAGAGTTTGAGCATCTACTCTAAACGATACTTTATCACCATCCATAACGCGTTCAATTTTTTTAAGAACAGTCCTAGTTTTCAACACAGAATTATCTATTATTTGATACATATTCCAAGGCTCTTTGATTATTTCAAAATCAATCACTTTGGTATTTTCCATACTCATAACACTAAAAAATTTCAATATGAATTGTTAAATGAAATCTATGATTTATGCTGGAGTAAATCCATGATATCCGCCAGTCTGTTGATCTTTATCATCAAAGATTGGTTCAAACAATGAAATTAGATAATCGTCAGGATCAGAAATTATGGCATTTCGTCCAGAATCCTTTTCAATTATGTCTCGATGAATTTTAACCCCTTTTTCTTTTAATTCTTCAACAGCTGATTTAACATCTCCAACAAGAAAGCCTATTGTAATTCCATTATCAATAGAACTTCCACTATGCTGAGAAGTAAGTGATGCTGGATGTAAACTCAACAAAGCACCAGAAGTCCCAAGATCAACCCATGAGCGTCTTTGACTTTTTATTGGTAAACCTATAATTTCATTATAGAATTGGATTGATTTATCCAGGTCTTTTACAGCCAAAATTACATTTCCAACTTTTTTAATGTTCACAAACACACTAACAATAAGTTCTTTAAATCTATTTTTATTGAACTTCTACCATGGTTTCGGTTCGCTCTACACCCGTAATTTTTTGAATATTGTTTGCAACTTCCTTAATTTGAGACAATTCTGTCACATCGATTACGGCTACAGCATCAAATTGTCCACTAGTAGGAAATGAGTCAGATACAGATTGGACTTTTTTCAATTTTACAGATATAAGCTTCTTAGGAGATTTTACTAAAATTATCGCCCTTACCATCCTAAATCAACCTCCACTTCAATTAATGTTTCAGTAGTAACAATACCGTTAATTTTTTTAAAATCAATCACCATGTGGTTAATTTCGTCGATATTGCCTTGCAAAAATGCATTAATGTCTGCCCTTCCAGTTACCACCATTATTTGTTTTACAATTTTACGTTTTTTCTTTAATATTTCAACTACTGAATCTACTTTTCCAGGTTTTACAGTAATCAAACATAATGCACGCATATTGACCATACGTCATTGAGTCGGATAAAGATTGCTAGTCTGATGCTTCTTGAGATCTTGCTTCCTCAAGATATGCCCTTCGTTCTTCATTAATTTTTTCTTGATCAATTTCTATATCATCATCAACTATCACAATTCCTCCATCACCCATTGGCTCCTCTTTACTTTTTTTGGCTTTTCCTTTGGCACCCTTAGCTTTTGTGGTTTTTGATTTTGTAGTTTTAGCTTTTGGAGCTTTAGCCTTTTTTACAATTTTTTTTTCTGCCATGAATATTGAAAAAATATCCGTTAGACTTCTTTTTAAAGATTATGTACAAATGAATCATCCATAGATTATTTTAATTCTAAATTTGGATCATCAAAATAACGAAAATGACCTTTGTTGATAATAGAGTGCCAGGGGCGAGATTTGAACGCGCGACAGCCCGGTCTTCAGCCGAGTGCTCTCCCAGGCTGAGCTACCCTGGCACATAAAAAAATAATTTAGTTGAGGCATTAAAGTTTATCATTTTAGATCTTCCAATGGATGTCCTCTTTGTTATTTCTCTTATTGACTAAACGGCCCAATACAAAAAATAAATCAGATAATCTATTGAGATATTTGATACAATTTGAGTTAATTTCATCTTTTTCTGTTAGATGAACTACTTGAATTTCTGCTCTTCTCACAACAGTTCTAGCATAATGTAATTGTGATGCTGCCAACATGCCTCCAGGTAAGATGAAATTTGTTAATGAAGGTAGTTCTGATTCAAATTTATCTATACATTTTTCTAACTTTTCAATCATTTCTAGGGAAACCCTGTTTTTTAGATCATTGAGGTTGGGGTTAGATAGATCTGCACCGACTAAAAATAAGTCATTTTGAATTTCAGTTAATATTTCAGAAACATCATCATCTAATGAATTTGTTAAAACCATTCCCAATACGGCATTTGCCTCATCAACTGCACCATATGCTATGATTCGGGGATGTGATTTTGAAATCCTATAATTTCCCTGCAAGCCCGTATTTCCATCATCTCCAGTTTTTGTATAAATTTTCATTAATTTTTAATTATGATGATTAACTATTATGTTGTTCGAAAATAGAAGAACCTGAAAATTCATTAGTAGAGAATTCAAGTATAACAATAACAAAATGATAGTGGATTTTTTTAAATCAGCAATAAATCTAAAAAAAATTTCAAGGCAAGGTTGGATAAATAAATTAAACATGGATAAATCAGAATCAGTTGCAGACCATTCATTTATGATGACAGTAATGAGTATGGTGATTTCAGATTTGACAAATCAAAACTCTGAAAAAATTATGAAGATGGCATTATTACATGATTTAGCTGAATCAAAAATAGGGGATTTTGTACCTGGACAAATAGATAAAGAAGAAAAAATAAGATTAGAAAATAATGCGTTTATGGAAATTGTGGATAAATTACCAAATAAAATTAAAACAGAGTACCTACAATTATGGAAAGAATACCAAGAGAATATTTCTGAAGAATCAAAAATAATACATCAAATTGATAAATTAGAAATGTCATTACAAGCAAAAACATATCAAAAAGAAGGGCATCCAATAGAAAAATTGGAGACATTTTTTAATTCTGCAAAAAATGATATTTCAAATCCCACATTAAAAAAAATATTTTTAGAAATAGTTATGGAGAAAAATTAATGTCTGAAAGAACCAAAGATGAACTAATTGAAGCACAAAAACAAGTTATAGGTATTTTATTTGAAGTGGTAAAAAGATTACAAACAAATAATGATCTAGATGAAGAATATTTTCAAATAATCAATGAGAAAGGGAAGGGGAATAGGATAGATGAGGTTCAAATTGAGCGAGAAGAAAATGCAAAAATCGTAGGACGATTATTAGAACAATTGGAAACTTAGTTACCGCAACTACAATCATCATCAGATAAAATTCTCAAATGAGCTGTTTGTTGATATTTATCTTGAATGTAATTTGAAAGATTTGTTATTCTTACTCTTGTTTCCCTTGTTTTCCAATGACCTTCATTTTCAAACCAAAATTCAATTTCATCCATATCATATCTTTCACCTTTTTCCACAAGATCTTTAAAAATTAATTTAATTTCATTAATTTCAGATTCAGAAAGTTTTGATTTATCCTCAATCATAGTAGTGATCTCATTTAATTTGATTATCACATTATTTGTAAGAGGCATAAATTGCGATAGGTTTGAATTCTATAACTATCTTTTGTGGAGATATTGTTTTTATAACAATTAGATAATTCGGAGTTATGCAATACTTTCAGGCATTAAAGTTGGGTCAAAAAAGAGTTGCAACTGCAAGAGAATATCTCAATACATTAACAGGAGACAAGGCCATGCCAGCATTAGCATTAATAGATACAAAATCAAATGTTTGGGAACCTGTAGGTGAAGAGAATCTATATGCATTTGTAGATGAGTCTGCAGGGTTTGTTCTAACTGATAATAGCGGATATATTCTTGCATTAGTAGATAAATCCGGCTCTTCAAAAACAATAGTTCAAGGAGTAACCAAAGAACAAAAAGAAAATTTAGAAAAAATATTTGCTAGTGATAATATCTCAAAATTTGAGGGCAAAGTTATACTTCCAGTGTAATATTTGATCTCAATAAAAAACGTAAACCTTTAGTTATCATAATGTAAAGACTAGTAAAATGGGCAAATTTTCTCAAGAGATCGAAGTTAGCGGTCACCTAATTGACTCTTCAATTTTAACAAAAATATTTGACAAAATAATGGATTTACAAGGAGAATTTCAAGTACAAGAAATTAACATTGGTAAAAAGAAAAAAGATCAATCCTATGCTAGATTGCTCATAAATGGGAATGATCAAAAACACCTAGATAATATTTTAGAGACAATTTATCGTGAAGGAGCAACATCAAAAATTCAAAAAGAAATAACATTAAAAAAATCACCAAAAAATTATGTTATGCCTGATAATTTTTACAGTACAACAAATAACCACACCCAAATTTTTCATAAAAAGAAATGGATTCAAGTTGAAAATATGATGATGGACAAATGTATAGTAGTTAAAGGAAATAAAGCATTTTGTGTTCCTGTAAGAGATGTATCTAAAGGCGATTCCATAATTGTTGGGGAAAATGGAATAAAAATTTCGCCTCCTGAACGTCCAAGAGAAGGAGTAAATGTATTTGAATTCATGGGAAGTTCTAGTTCTAGTGAAAGACCAACTCAACACATCGCAAAAAAGGTTGCAGAGGATATTTACAATACTAAAAAGAAAGGAGGTAAAATTGTAATTGTCGGGGGTCCAGCAATTGTTCATACTGGTGCATCAGATGCAGTATCTGAATTAATTAAATCAGGATATGTTGATGGCGTATTAGCAGGTAATGCTCTTGCTGTTCACGATATAGAATATGCCACACTTGGAACGTCTCTTGGAATGAATGTCAAGGATGCCACTTTGGCATATCATGGACATAGAAATCACATGGATGCCATTAATTCAGTTTTCAAAGCAGGATCTATTGCAAACATGGTGAAAACCAAAAAATTGACAAAAGGAATAATGTATGAATGTGTAAAAAATAAAATTCCATTTGTGTTGGCAGGATCCATCAGAGATGATGGGCCACTACCAGATGTGATAACAGATATCTCACAAGCACAAAGAGAGTACAAAAAAGTCCTAAAGGGAGCAAGCATGGTAATCATGATTTCAACTATGCTTCACTCAATTGCTACAGGAAATATGCTTCCTGCAAATGTCAAAGTTATAGTTGTAGATATCAATCAACCAACAGTTACCAAGCTTATGGATAGAGGAACATGGCAAGCGTTGGGAATTGTGTCTGATGTAGGGGCATTTTTACCAATGGTAGTGCAACAAATCAAGAAGAAAAAACAATCAAGGTATTGAATATTATTTTTTAGACAAATTCCAATTGGATTCAAATAATAATTTCATAGAATAAACTAATGCTTGTGAATCAGTCCACATGGCAAAAGATTCATTTGGATTACTAGCATTTTTTGTAAAAAATAATAATTCTGAATTATCTTTTAATACATAACATAAATTATTTTGAATGTTGCCACTCAATGATTTTACGTTTTTTCTTTCCAATTCATCAAATATGTAAGATGTTTTAGAAGTACATGAACTAAGAATTCTAAATTTTTGTTTTGATTTTTTAAAGGATTCCAGGAAATCAGAGTGATATAATTTTAAAAAATCTTGTTCACTACCAAGTAACAACAATTCATCAGAATACTCATCAGACATACTGGTAAGTTTTGAACGTATTTTATTTTCACCTTTAAGCATTTGAAATTTTTCATCATCAGATTTTGATTCTTTATTAAAAGTTGGAATTGTTTCCCAAATTTTAGAGAGTTTATTTTCCATTTGTTCAAGAGATTTTACTCGTTCTTTTTCAGAATTTACTAAAATCCATATTGCTTTATTCAAAGGTAATGCAGTGAATTGAATTGGATGCTGAAATGTTGCAGATACAATTCCTTTGTTTTGAAGAACAGACAGTAAATGATATGTTTCTGTTCGGGGCAGTTTTAGTACCTTACACACTTCTGGAGCAGTCTTTGTACCATATTTCCCCAAATATATGAAAATTTTAGATTGATTTGGAGTAAACCCATATTTTGATAATTGTTGTTGAACTTGTTCTAGTGATGTTTTATGCTCATCAAGAAATGAACCTGATTTTACATCAAATAGAGACACGGATTTTTCATTCATTTTTTTCGGATCTCATAATAATTTATGATGTTTTATAGGATCTGATCGTAAGTTTTTGTTGATTATATTGATCGCAATTATGATCATAGAGTATGAGTTTAGGCACAATATGAAAATAATAGTATGTTAACAATTAGTAAAAATCTAGGCAGGAATACAAAATCAAAACAATCATGCCTATTTTTTAATTATATGCGTAGATTTAGGTAGGGATTTTCAGGTTTTCTTTCATTAGTACAGACATCAATTCATCAACAGTGTCATTTTTGAGTTTTTCAAAAAATGTTTCAATCATTTGAATTCCAGATACAATTTTTGGAGCATAATTTCTTACAAACTCTACTTTTTCTGAGGATGTGTGGGGTTTCTGTTCTTTGTATTTTTCATATACTTTAGCCCCATCATAATCCACATATGCAATTCTTGCACTAAAATCAGTTCTCTCCAAAACAAGGCTATCGCCACCAACTATTGCGGTATGATATGGATGAACAATTAATGACTCAGATAATTTTTGAGAGGATGTAATTTTTGCCTGTTGTAATTCTGGAGCATATGCATTAAAATCTGCAAGAAGGTAAAATGTAGCTTCAGGTTTTGTTGCCTTTACTCCACTTATTGCAGTCAATGCATTATAGGTATATTCACCCATAATTTTGTGAATGTTTCTAGTGATATCAAAATACTCATCCATTTCCTGACTTATTTCAAAACCGGGTATTGCAGCATGTTGTATTGGAGTAGATACTGCAGTATATTCAGTTGCAAGAATTTTTTTAAATTGAGCTTTAAGATCAACGGCGTGTTGTGGAAATACAACATATCCTAATCTATACCCTCCTGCTGAATGAGATTTTGATAAACCATTTGTAACAAATGTTCCTTCAGGATAAATTTTTCCCATACTGACAAATTTTGAAAAATCATATGTTGTTTGTGCATAAATTTCATCAGAGATTACAGAAATATTTAGCTCTCTACAGACATCGGTGATTTCTTCTAGTTCAGATTTAGTATATAGTAAACCAGATGGATTGTGAGGATTATTTAAAATTAAAATCTTTTGCCGATCTTGTAATCTAAGTGCAAGTTTTTTCAAATCTTTTGGAGCAATTTTTCCATTTGCACGTGTTGATAACATGTGGTAGTTTTTCTTCAAAAATCTGATTTGAGGGAGATATCCAAGCCATGCAGGAGTAGGTAAAATTACGGTACCATGTAGAATTTCTAATAAATTGAAGATCAGTTCTTTGGTACCTGGACCAACATAGATTCGATCCGGCGATACATCAATTCCAAAATAATGTTTATTGTATTTGGATATGGCATTACGAAGTTCAGGGATTCCAGGAACGGCAGCATATGCACCTTTATCGACATTTTTGATTAATGCCTCTTGAATCATTTTTGGTACTGGGAAGGGGGATTGACCAAAGGCAAACCCATAGAATCCAAATCCGCATTCAGGATGAGGGCAATCGGAGTGAAATTCCTGTAAAAATGTGTTTAATTTTAGATTCTCAGGCATTTCAATGTCTTCTACTTGTTGATCAACTACAAATCTCAATGAACATGAGTATACAGTTTTCATTAAGAGATCAAAAGTGAAATATACGACATCAAAAAGTAAGATTTTCTCAACCTAATTTTGGAATTTCATCCAATATTACGGGGTTTTCAAGAGAAGATAAATCCCCAAGTGGCATTCCGAGTAGTTTTGATTTTAGTAATCTGCGCATTATTTTACCTGTCCTAGTTTTTGGCAAATCAGTTAATTTAAAAATATATTTTGGTTTTGCTATTTTACCAATTTTTTCAGAAATATAATCAGATATCTCAGATTCAGAATTAATATCAAATGCTTTGTCTGCAACAAAAAATACCACTATTGCCTCCCCCGTAATGTCATCAGGAATTGCAATAGATGCCGCATCAGATATTTTTTTGTGAGATATTACAGTATGTTCAATTTCTGCAGTACTCATTCTATGTCCTGAAACATTAATCACATCATCTGCCCTGCCCCGCATATACCAAAGATTATTTTCATCAACGTAGACATAATCCCCATGAAACCATACATCATCAAATCTAGACCAGTATGTTTCAACATACCTTTGATCATCATTCAATAAACTTTTAGTCATTCCAGGCCAGGGTGATTTTATTACAAGATAGCCATTTTGATTTTTTACAGAATTTCCATCATCATCAAAAACATCTAAAGTCATTCCGGGTACTGGAATTCCAACAGTAGATGGATTTAACTTCATTCCCGGAAACACCGACAACATTGCACCACCAATTTCAGTACCTCCAGATAAATTCATTATCGGGATTTTTTTCTTACCAACTTTTTCAAATAACCACCTCCAAGAATCTTCGTCAAGGGGTTCACCTGTCGTAGGAATGTTTTTGATCTTGTCTAATGAAAATAATTTTAAAGGTTCAACATTATTTTTTTTGAATAGTCTTACTGCAGTTGGAGATATACCAAAAATAGTTGCTTGATAATCAGATAGCATTTTCCATATTCTATGGTTATTGGGGAAATCTAATGCACCATCATATATCACAGCACTTGCACCCATCATCAAAAGACCATAAACATTCCAAACCAGCCCCGTAATCCATCCAATATCCGCAGGCCAAAATAATACATCATTTTCAGTAGTATCAATCAAATATGCTGCCTGATGTCCTGCAAATACTGAAAATCCTCCATGTGTGTGAATTACGCCTTTAGGATTGCCAGTAGTGCCTGAAGTGTATAAAATAAACAAAGGATGCTCAGAATCTACTATCTCTGTATCACAAATACAATTTTGAGGGGATAGTAATTTATCAAGATAAATTATTTTTTCAGATTTAACATAACTATCAACACCCTTGTATGAAACAAGAATTACTTTTTCAATATCAGTAGTGTTGATTGCTATATCTACTGTTTCTTTTTGAGACACATGTTTTCCTTTTCTAGAAAAACCATCTGAAGCAATTAAAAATTTAGCATTACAATCTCGCAATCTAATACAAAGTGATTCAGAACTATATCCCGAAAAAATTACCGTTTGAATTGCACCGATTTTAGCAGCAGCTAGAATAGATATGATTGCCTCTTGTATCATGGGCAAATAAATTGCAATTACATCACCTTTTTGTACTCCAAGAGATTTTAATGCATTAGCAAATTTTGAAACCTTTGCATCTAATTCAGAATAAGTTATTTTAGATTTTATACCATCCTCCGATTCAAAATAATATGCAATCTTTTTAGGATTAGTCTTTGAAAATTTCTCAACTGATGATTTGTAAATATTTGTTTTACCTTGAATAAACCACTTGGACCAAGCTATTCCATTAGAAGTATCTAGTATTTTCTTATAAGGTGAATCCCACACTATTCCAATATCTTTTTCAACTGATTGCCAAAACCATTCAAGATTATTTTTTGATTTTTCAGATAATTCTTCTAATGATGAAATATTATGTTTTTTCATAAATTTAAAAATATTTGATTCAGAAAATTGTTTTTCAGTTGGAACAAATTCAAAATCAGACAAGATTTAATTTTTAGAAACACAGTTAATGTAAAAACATTTTTTATTTATGATATGTCGATACCAAGTCGTCGAGCGCATGCAATTGCAGCTTTCCCATAATCTTCAGTAATTCCATATTGAAGCAATTTGTCTGTCCAATCAGTGCCAATATTTGTTGTATTTTCATGATAATATGCTCTCAAAATTACCCCTATTTGCTCATCTAATCGCTTTCGAGTAGCCTCATTCATGCCTGCTTGAAGAACGGTAGCATCAGATGTTGCAAGGATTTTGATAAATTCAACATCTTCTAAAGAAAGATCGGGCATTAGTTATCCTAACTGTTTTTTTAGTAAATCTAAAGTGAGTTTAGGATCAGCTTTACCTTTTGTTTTCTGCATTACTTTCCCAACTAAGAAATTGATTGTTTGTGGATTTGATTTTGCTTGCTCTACTGCTTGTGGTTCAGCAACAATAACTTCTTCAATAATTTTAGAAAGTTCAGACTCATCAGAAACATTTCCAAGATCAAGTTCGGAAATAATTTCCGATAAATTCTTCCCAGTTTTAACAATTTCATATAATGCATTTTTAGCAGAATTTCTAGATATTTTACCTGATTGTATTGAGTCAGCTAGATCCTTTAGATGTATTGAAGTAATTTTTGATTCTTCACGTTTTTCTCTAGTATCAACTAAGCCCATTAAATCAGTAGTAATTATATTTGCAATTTCTTTGGCATTTGATTCGTCATGAGATTCATCAAACAGATCAGAATAAAATTTGTCAGAAGATAATACATCTGCAACCTGTATCGGAATACTGTATTTGGAAATATATCTTTCTTTTTTAGATGTGATACTTTCTGGCATTTCTGATTTTAGTTTATTTTGTATTTCAGAATCAATTATAATCCATGGAATATCGCCTTCTAGAAAATATCTATAATCTAATTCTTCTTCTTTGGAACGTGATGAGATTGTGATTTTTCGTTTATCATCCCAATGACGGGTTTCTTGAACAATATCTATATCTCTAGAATGCAGACTATTTTGTCTAGTAATTTCAAAATGTACAGCTTTTTCTAAATCATGAAAAGAACCAATATTTTTTACTTCAACTTTTTTCCCACCTTCAATAGACACATTGGCATCTGCTCTCATCGCACCTTCCAATCCAGGATCAGACACACCAAGATTTTCCAATAAATCAGATAAAATATTTAAAAACAATCTAACTTGTTTTGGACTCTCAAAATCAGGTTCAGTAACAATTTCAACTAAAGGAGTGCCTGCACGATTGTAATCTACGAGGGTAATTTGATTTTTTGAGGAACTTCCTTCATAAATTAATCTTCCAGGATCTTCTTCTAATTGAATTCGAGTGATGTTGATTTTTTTATCACCGATCATTATTGAACCAGAACCGCCAACACTGGTATCGCCATAAATATTGAGTTGTGTGATTTGAAAATTTTTTGGTAGATCAGGGTAAAAATAATTTTTTCTGAAAAAGGCTATTTTTTCAGGGGTTGTACAATTAAGGGCCATTGCAATTAATGTTGCTTTTTTAACAGCATCTTGATTTAACCTAGGTAAACTTCCAGGTAACCCCATACATACAGGACAAATATTTTCATTGATTTCAAATTCTCTATAATTTGCCTTACATGAACAAAATAATTTACTCTTAAGATTTGTCAATTGGCAGTGAATTTCTAAACCTATTTTTGTCAAATTGGAACCTCAGGTAATTTCACAGTTTGTTCTAAAGCATATGCAGCTTGAAGTAATAATTTGTCTTGATTAGAATTTGCAAATAATTGTATTCCTATAGGCAATCCATTTGAAATTGCATATGGGATTGAGACTGCAGGTTTTCCAGTAAGGTTTGCAGTAACTGTATTGATGTCTATTAAAAACAAAGATACGGGATCATTAATTTTTTCGCCGATTTTAAATGGAAGGATTGGAACAGTTGGGGCAATTAAAAGATCAAATTTCTTAAATGCTTCATTAATCTCTTTTGTAAGTTTACTTTTTACTTTCATTGCTTTAAGAAAATATTTGCCAGCATGTCCTGCAGATGGAACAAAACCTCCAATGATCATTCTTCTAGTAACTTCTGGGCCAAATTTTTGTCGTGCCTTAGAAATGTATGAATTAAATTCGTAACCTTCTACGGGGAACTCGTATCCATATCTTAAATTATCATATCTTGCCAGATTACTACCTGCCTCTGTAGCAGTAATTGTATAATATGCCGCAACAGAATATTTTATCATATCAATGGATATTTCCTCACATATTGCGCCCAATGATTCTAATTTTGAAATGGCATCTTTTGTAGCCGATAATACAGAAGGATCAACACCATCCCCCAGCATTTCTGTAATTATGCCTATTTTCTTACCTTCAATTCCAGAATCAATGCCTGAAAGATAATCTTCATTTTTGTTATCAATTGTAGTATTATCATTAGCATCTAGACCAGAAATAAGATTTAACATGAATGCAGAATCCTTTACGGTTCTAGTCAAAGGCCCAATCTGTTCGATGCTATTAGCATATGAAATTAGTCCATATCGACTAATCAAACCATATGTTGGTTTGTATCCCACCACAGAACAAAAACTAGCAGGGTTTCTAACAGAACCTCCAGTATCCGAACCTAATGATGCTACACATTCAAAAGCACTAACAGATACAGCACTGCCTCCAGAAGAACCGCCAGGAACATATTCAGTATTCCAAGGATTTTTGCTTGGGCCAAATGCACTAAATTCAGTGGATAAACCCATAGCAAATTCATCCAAGTTGACTTTCCCAACAAATATCGCGTCTTCTTGTTTTAATTTTGTAATGACTGTAGCATCATATGGTGCAACAAAGTGTTCAAGCATTTTAGATGCACATGTAGTTATGTTATCTTTGATGCACAGGTTATCCTTAATTGAGATAGGCATTCCAAAACATGAACCAACTTTATCGCCAGATTTAATTTTTTTATCAATTAATTTTGCTTGTTCAATTGCTTTTTCATTTACAGATAAAAATGCATGAAGTTTATCATCAACTGTTTGGATTTGTTCTAAAGTTTTTGAAACAAAATCTTCTGCAGAGATATTCCCATTTTGTACTTCTTGCACATATTCTAAAGCAGATATTTTGAGGTTCATTAAGACATCTTTGGTGCTCTAACATAGGTTCCTTTGTAGTTGTTTAATTTTTCAATTAGTTTTTCATCAAATGGAATATACTCATCTTCTCTTAAATTAGATATTGGGATTTCTTGCATTGAAATTTCTTCAGATTCAACACCTGCAGAATCTAAAATGTCAAAATAATTAATCATTGCTTGTACTTTGTCTATGTATTCAGTATGATCATCGACATCTATTTTCATGAGTTTTGAAACATGTGTTATTTCTTCTTCTGTTACCATTTTACCTCACCTAGAATGTCAAGTAGTCAATACTTTGCACAATTTCTTTCATATTTAGTATAATTTGGTTATTTTGTGCCTGAAAATCATCATAAAATTGCGTCATTTTTATCATAAATGAATAATTGATTTCTTTGATATAATGCTAATGATTGAAAAAGGAGAAAAGTGTAGAACAAGAAATAGAAGAATCTAAAGGTAAATCAGTAGAAAATAACACATGCCCCAATTCTCATGAGGGTTAATCGAATTTAACAGCATTTGAGACATATTTGTATTAGAGTGTAAATCTACCAGAGTAGGTGTTAAGATATGGTAAAATCATTAGGAGATTATAATATTGAAAAATCTTCATCAACAGATACAAAAAATATTCAATGGTCACGTAAAAATCCCGCAGATATTGAAAAATCAAAAAAGAAGAAATCAGAAAAAAGAGTTAAGAAATTATCTGCAACAAATATTATTTATACAGAAAAAATAGAGCCAAAAATTGAAAAAGTTTTCAAAATTAAAGAGGATGAAAATATTGAAAAATCAAAGATAGATGAAGCAGGTAAAATGTTTCAGAAATCGTCAGTAACAAATTCTAACATCCAACAAGGATGGAAAAGAAAAGCAAGATAATTTAAATTGAATTTTACAATTTATCATCAGAGGCACCATTAGAATTAGATTTATTTTTTGATTGTCCGTCTATTGTTCCTTTAATGAAAGCAAGTTCATAGGTTCGAAGTAAGACTTCTTCACCATCCTCAGGATGAGTTTGTAGATGTTTTGCCATATTTTTAATAATTTCCTCTTTAGAGGGAACTTCAGAATCATTACTCATTTTGATTTTTTTATTATCAGTCCTTAATTTATTCTAATGTTATAATATTACATAAAATGCAAAATATCATCACATAGAATATTACAATAACATATCATTCATGTTTCTTATCACATTGAAATTTATCATCAGGTCTTGCCATCATTAATTGCCATAACTCCTCTTCTGTAAATCCTGCTTTTTTCATAGCACAGTTAAGACAGTATCGTTCTTCAGAATTTTCAGGATTTTCAATAAAATTTTCTTCTCCCAAAACACATACCTGGCAATCATTTCCAGAACAAGTGTATTGTTCTAAATGACTCTTACAAGTACAAGTCATTTTTTAGATTTCTGATTATCTTTTTTATTAAATATTAAATCAGAATCTCCTTCCTTTTCTTTGAATTTTTCATAATCTTCTTTTGCTTTTATCATCTTTTTTCTATAATCATCTTCAAGAGTCATTTCTTTAGATCATGTGTTTTTTGACTTAAAATTATCTTTTTGTTTAAGATATACAAAAAATATCTCATAAAGAAGGGTAAAATAAGAAGTAAAGTGTAGTTTTAACAATAATTTCAAGATTTATGCATTTTTTATATAATTTTTATGATCTTCTTTTTATCTTACTATGATAGTATCTTATCATGGTTAATCTCAGATGTGTGGATTATGGATTTGAGTGTAGTTTTTTCACTGAGGGAGAAATCGACAATGTTGTTTCAGACTATTGGGCACATATGAACAAGGAACATGGGATCGATTATTCCAAAGAAACGATTGGAAGAACTATCAAAAAGAAATTCCCAACTCAAACCATATGAATTAATTATTATTTACATAATTTTTAATCTGTATTTTTTATTTTTGATATGTTGTTTTTTTACGGAGTCAATCTATCAACATCTCGTGGATAAAATGTGACATCTCTAATATTTTCAGTGCCGGTAAGAGCCATAATCAATCGTTCAAGACCAATTCCACAACCTGCGTGAGGTGGAACACCATAATCAAATGCACCCAAATGATAGTCAAAAGAATCAATTTTCATTCCTTTATTTTTCATTCTTTCAGCTAATTCACCTCGTTTTTCAATTCTTGTACTACCTGAAGATAATTCCAAATCACCAAACATCAAATCAAATGATTCAGAAATTTTTGGGTTTGACTTACTGTCTTTAACATAAAATGGTTTTGGGCCCAATGGCCAATCAGTAATAAAATAAAATCCATCCAGTCCTATTTTTTTAAGATTAGATGGGTACAAATCATCGCCCCATTCTGTTTTAGCACCTGCTTTTTGCATTTTATCCACTAGATCATCATAAGAATATCTAGGAATTATTTCAGGAATTGCAGGAGTGATAAGTTCAGCATTAGGATTATCTTTAACATAATCGTGAACTGTTTTAACAGATATTTTGATAATTTCCTCAATTCTATTCATTACATCATTATAATCAACAAATGCTTCTTCAAGATCAATAGATATCGCTTCAGCTAAATGACGATTAGTTCTAGATGGTTCTGCTCTAAAAATAGGGGCTATCTCAAATACTTTTTCAAAACTCATTGTCAACTGTTCTTTGTATAATTGGGGACTTTGAGCCAAGAAAGCTTCTTTGTTATAATAAAAAATTGGAAACAATGCAGCTCCTCCTTCAGTTGCAGTCGCAATCATTTTTGGAGTGTTTATTTCAAGAAATTTCTGATCAGTAAAATAATCTCTTATTGATTTTAAAACTAGACTTCTAATTTTGAAAATATGTTGAAGTGCATCACGTCTAAGGTCAATTGGCCTTACTTCCAATCGGGTTTCAATATTTTTTACAGTTTTTACAGTTGGTTCAAAAGGAGGAATTTTTTCTACTTCTGAAAATACTCTTAACTCTGTTGGGATTATCTCAAATCCGCCAGGTGCTTTGTCAGATGATTTTACTTTTCCAATAACGGCAATTGATGAATGAGATTTAAGAGAAGATATTTTTTCACGGATTTCATCAGGACAATCACCTTTTTTTGCAATTATTGAGATATCTCCATTTTTATCACGAAGTGTGGCAAAACTAATGTTTCCATGTCCTCGGATTGTCAAAACCCATCCCATGACAGTTACCTCATCTCCATTCATTGACGATGATATTTCATCAGAAAAATGAGATCTACGTAAATTCCCTAATTCAGTTTCAATCATGATTTACATTTTTCCCAGTATATTCAGCATATAATTTTTACACAAAAAAATGAATAAATTCATTAATTTTCATAATGCTTATAGCCAACAATTATTCCACATCAAAACAAGTTGAATATCTTGATGTTACTTGTAATCGTATTTATGATAATTACTGCAGTTTATGTAGGATATAGCGTGACACAAAGAGCACCCGATACAGCAGAAGGACACAGTATTCCAACTGAATCAGAAATTCTAAATCAATTTGAATCAATTCAAGTATTCTCTAAAGATAATATTTTAAGAATAACGGCCTAAAATTAGATTTACATTAAATTACTACCTCTACATTCACATACATCATGACACTGACAAGTAAAGAAAAGTTAGTAGCAGTTATTTCAAATGGAATTGCTGTATTTTCGTTATTACAAGAAAGGGACAGTCTTCCAGAAAATACATCTATGTATGATTTTGTATTAAAGGCCATTCCAGAAGACCTCAAATCAGAATTAAGTGTGGAATTAATAGATGAGGTATTTCAATACGTCTCATCTGCACATAGTTCATAAAGTACAAAACACAACTAGTGGTATCATAATGACATCAATTGCAACTCTTGGGTCTCACTGTGCTTTACAAGTTCTAAAAGGTGCTAAAGATGAAGGTTTCAAAACAATACTAGTATGTGAAAAAAAACGTGAAAAATTATATCGGAGATTTCCATTTATAGATGAATTAATTATAGTTGACTCTTTTAAAGAGGTCATAGATGAGAAATGTCAATCAATTCTACAACAAAACAATGCAGTATTGATTCCACATGGCACATTAATTGCTCAAATGAGTTCTGAAGAAATTGAATCAATCAAAATACCAATTTTTGGAAATAAATGGATTCTAAGATGGGAGTCAGATAGGGAAATGAAAGAACAACTCATGATAGAAGCAAAGCTCCCAATACCTGCACCAGTGACCAATCCTAAAGATATCAATAAACTCGTAATTGTAAAAAGACAGGGAGCAGCTGGGGGTAAAGGATACTTTATGGCAGCAAATGAAGAGGACTATAACACAAAAAGAGAGCAGTTGATATCCGAAGGGGTAATTTCAAAAGATGAGACATTATACATTCAAGAATATGCCGCAGGTGTTTTAGCTTATTTACAATTCTTTTATTCACCATTAAAAAATGAATTAGAATTTTTTGGAGTTGATCAAAGACATGAATCAGATATTGAAGGTCTTACTAGGATTCCATCAGAGCAGCAATTAAAATCAGACAAAGTTCCATCATTTAATGTAATTGGAAATAGTCCGTTAGTTTTACGAGAATCACTATTAGAAGAAGTATACAACATGGGAGAAAATTTTGTTGAAGCTGCAAAGAGGATGGTAAAACCTGGAATGAATGGTCCATTTTGTATAGAAGGGGTTTATGATGAAAATGCAAAATTCACATCATTTGAATTTTCAGCAAGAATTGTTGCTGGAAGTAATATCTACATGGATGGCTCGCCATACTATTCATTATTGTTTAATGAATCCATGAGTATGGGGAAAAGAATTGCAAGAGAAATTAAATTAGCCTTAGAATCTAACCAATTAGAAAAAATTACAACATAGAAAAATAAAATTATTTTATAGTAACTTCCATACCATGTTGAGATTTAATAATATACTTGTCTCGAATCTTCACACTAATCCAATCTATTATCAAAACGGTAACTAAAACAACAATCATGAAAATTGCAGCTTTACCATATTCAAAGAA
>Ga0209775_1000384_pt1 | contig 25626 bp, 26 predicted proteins | sample SaaInlV_135m_DNA_FD_184661 | JGI IMG/M metagenome (GOLD analysis project Ga0209775, IMG submission 184661) | Marine microbial communities from expanding oxygen minimum zones in the Saanich Inlet - SI072_LV_135m_DNA (SPAdes) (version 2) | ecosystem: Environmental > Aquatic > Marine > Intertidal... | reverse complement strand
AATAAAAAATAGTCTATTTATATCAATTTTAGGTAGTTTTTAGTGTAATTTTGTCTAAAAATAGCTATATTTTTGTGTTTTTAAGCAAAAACAGGCCATTTCAATAATTTCTGAATTTTTAATCTTTCAATATGCATCACAAGGTAGAATTAGGATTCGATTATTTTTCTTGAGGGATGAAAATGTATAAAAAATCAACAATTAATTTATTAGTAGCTTTAGCTGTTGGCCTAGGAATCGTTTCTTCTTCTGCAGTTTGGGCTAAAAATCCTGTTGCAGCAGTTAGGAATATGGACAATAACGGCGATGGAAAGGTAAGTTTGAACGAGTGGTCTAAGCCCCCATTTGTGTTTAAAAAAATTGATTTTAATGGAGATGGTTTTATTACTGCTCAAGAATTTGCAAAGAAATGGGGTGTGCCAATGCCTGGTGGAAGTTCGGCTAATAAAAGTATTTCTGATGCAGGATCTTTAGATGAATCTAACACTATTATTGCTGATGTGCATATGCATCCCCATCCTGAAAATCACCCAATTGATCAATTGACTTGGATGAATCGCAATGGCGTTAAATGGGCCGGTCAAGGTGAAATTAAGGGTGGCCGTGCTATTCGTGAAAAATATCGTAAAGTCATGGGTAGTCGTTTTATTCCTTTTGGCGGGCAAAGCGCATTGAATAAGATTTATCTTAAGCACGGTATAAGCGCTCTTGAAAATGAAAATCATTGGATGTTTAAATCATTAATGAATGAGCTGGAAGATGACTTTGCTTCTGGAAAGCTCAAAGGTATTGGCGAGTTATTTGGTAACAATAGTAAAACTAACCCCAACCCAAGAATTAGAAGAAAAACTCAAATTGATGCGCCAACTTATCTTGCCATGTTGGATCTAGTCGCCAGATATGGAGGGGCAATGACGCTACATGTTCAAATGGATGAAGATTCAGTTGAACAGCTTGAGGTCTTGGCTGATCACAATACAAAAGGTAATATAATTTGGGCACATTGTGGTAATAATAGCTATGCAATAGATGTTCGTGGTGTATTGCAAAGACATAAGAACATCTATTGTGACCTTTCAGCAAGACACAGTCCAAAATTAAAAGACAAGGTTATACGCAAGAGACCGCATCAAGAAATTTTTACAGAATACAACTTAAACGATGATTGGAGGGAGTTAATTGAAGAAATGCCAGATCGTTTTATGGTGGGTACAGACACTAAGACAGAGACGCACTATGATGAAGGTATTGACAATATTAGAAATGGACTTCTGGCAAACTTAAGTCAAGAAACCGCAGAAAAGGTGGCTTATAAAAACGCACAAAGACTGTTAGACTTACATTAGGGCTATTTTTTAGTTGGGCGTTGCCAGTTTTTCAAGGTGGTTTGTTTAGATCGACTTAAGCTTAGTTGATTTTCTGGCACATCTTTGGTGATAGTAGAACCAGCACCAATGGTGGCGTTTTTGCCAATCATCACTGGGGCGATGAGTTGCGTGTCTGAGCCAACGAATGCGCCGTCTTCAATCGTGGTTTGGTGTTTATTGACGCCATCATAATTACATGTAATCACACCAGCGCCAATATTCACATCACTACCCATGGTAGTATCACCCACATAACTTAGGTGTGAGACTTTTGAGCCTTTGCCAATAGTGGACTTTTTCACCTCAACAAAATTACCAATTTTTGCGTTTTCACCAATATTGGCTTCTGGTCGGATGCGTGCAAATGGGCCAATCGAGGCACCATTGCCAATGACGGCATCTTCAATCACTGAGTTAGGTAGTATAGAAACGTTGCTGCCAATGACAGTATTTTTAATGACACAGTTTGGTGCAATGGTTGTGTTGTCACCCAACGTGACTTCACCTTCAATCACTACGTTAACATCAACTTCACAGTCATGTCCAAAGCTTAAACTGCCTCGGCAATCAAAACGCCTAGGATCTTTTAACATTAGTCCTTGCTGCATAAATTGGGTTGCTTGATTCTGTTGGAAGGTTCTTTCTAGTTCTGCTAGTTGTACTTTGTCGTTCACGCCTGCTACCTCAAATTCGTTGTCCGTAATGACGGACGCGATGGTTTTGCCATCATCCACAGCCATTGCAATAATGTCGGTTAAATATAACTCACCTTGGGCATTGTTAGAATCTAGGCCATTTAAGTAAGTTTTTAATAAACCACTGTCCACTGCCATAATACCGGTATTCACCTCACAAATTTCGAGTTGTGTATCACTGGCGTCTTTTTGTTCGACAATGGCTTGGATTTGGTTGTTCTGTCTAATAATACGACCATAGCCTGTGGGGTTTTCTAACACGACAGATAGTAATGCCACACCACTGTGTTGCGCTTGAGTGATTAGGTCATTCAATGTGGATTGTTCAATGAGGGGCACATCGCCATATAAGACTAAGGATATTGAATCGTCATCAATAGAGGGCATGGCTTGTTGAACTGCGTGCCCGGTACCGAGTTGCTCGGCTTGTTCTACCCAGTTAATTGAATCATCGTTAATGGTTTGCTGTACTTGTTCGCCACCAAAGCCATAAACTACATGTACTTGTGAACACAGTTGTTGTGCTTGCGCTAGCACATGCCCAAGCAAAGTTTTATCCGAGAGTGTTTGTAAAACTTTAGGCTTGGTTGAGTTCATGCGCGTGCCTTTGCCTGCTGCAAGAATAATGCCATGGATTTGAGTCATGATAATTACCTAGAAGTCTTCAACGATAGGGTTTTGATCGAGATAGGCTTGAGTAACACCCGGCGCAATAAAGCTAATGGTGCCCATGACTTTGCCATCTTTGCGGCCTACGCTGTAAGTAGCGGCACGCATTTTGATGGGTGCGTCTTTAAAGACTTCTGAAAAATTACGTGCTTTGCGTGATTGCACCTTGAACTCATCTTTGCTAATGAAGGTGTATTTAATGTTGTGTTTTTGGTAGGCTTTGTTTTCAAAATCAGCAATCATTTTGGTGAAATCGTTCTTAGCAAAAGTATTGTTACTGATTTCAATAATATCTAAGCGAGATTTGTCATCCTCAATAAGCACAAGATCAAATTGAGTTTTCATTACATGAAACATCTTTTTGATTTTGCTTACATCCTTTAAAGGCATCATCAGCACGATAGCAACCAGCCGATCATTCAAAAATCGAAAGGCAATTTCGGTGTTTTCACCTGATAGAGAGTGGTTTTGCATGCACAACGTGCCTTGCTCATACTTGGCAGAGCAGTCTTCTAGCTGATGCACTTTTTGCAAAAAAGGCTTGGGCATGCCAACGATATATTGCTTGTATAAGCGAATTTGTTCAGCGGCAATGCTGGCAGTGCTGAGTACAAGTAAAGAGCCAAGTAGGATTAAACGTTTCATGTCTAATTTTAATTGTTTGAGTAACACCATTATAAGACACCTTTGAGTAAAATCAAGCGTCATGAGTGATAGTTGTTACCACTGCGAATTATCTGTAACTGACACCAACAAAGTTGTGGCGGTTATTGAAGGCGTGCAACATGATTTTTGTTGCGCTGGTTGCGCTAGTGTATGCCAAACTATTTACAGTAGTGGGCTGGGTGGTTTTTACGACCAACAAACCAGCTCGCTGTTACCCGCTGTTGATTTGGAATATCCATTAGAGTTTTATGACGCCCATGCTTTTCAGCAGCCATTTTTAGAATCATCTGATCCGAACACAAAAACCATAACGCTAATCAGCAATACGATTCATTGTGCAGCTTGTGTGTGGTTAATTGAACGTGCCGTTGGCGCATTAGGGGGCGTTGTTTGGGTGCGGGTTAATTTAACTGATAAACGTATTAGAGTCCATTGGAAGGATGAAGAAATCCAACTTTCTTCTATTATGAAAACCTTAGCTGATTTAGGCTATGCAGCCATGCCTTATGAGCAAAATATGGCCGAATTACAACAGCAACGTAAAAATAAATCCATGCTTTATCGCATTGGTTTTGCTGGATTTACAATGATGAATCTATTGTGGATTTCAATCGCAATGTACACAGGTGCTAGTGGTGGGCAGTATCATCAGTATTTTCAATGGCTAGGGTTTGCCTTAGCGACACCAACATTATTTTATGCTGGTTATCCATTTTTGAAAAATGCATATTTTGGCATTAAAAATCGATTTATGAATATGGATGTACCTATTAGTATTGGCGCCCTGGTGACGTATTTTTATTCAACCTATGTGTTGCTTGGGTTTTCAACCAAAGGTGAGGTATATTTTGATACGGTGGTGAACTTTATTTTTGTGATTTTAATTGGTCGTTATTTAGAGGCATCGAGCAAAAAATCTGCCTTATCAGCTTCAACAAGCCTACAACAATTACAACCCAAAATTGCCTTACTAAAAAAAGACAATAACGAAATAATAAAGCCGATTGGCGTGATTGAAATTGGTGATATTGTACTGATTAAACCGGGAGAGCGCATCGCCATTGATGGTGTTATACGCCTAGGTAAGGCCGAGATTGATGAGTCATTATTGAGTGGTGAGTCATTGCCTGTTAACAAGCAAGTGGGCGACGATGTATTTGCCGGCACGCTTAATATCAACGGCAGTTTAGAAGTCGAAGTAACTCAAACCAGCAAACAATCGGCACTCAGCCAGATTGTTGATTTGGTCGAAAATACGCGCGCCAGCAAAAGCCGTATTGTTTGTACGATTGATAAAATTATTCCCTATTTTGTGTGGACAACACTGCTGCTGGCAAGTGCAACGTTTATTTATTGGTCAAACATTGATTTTGACTTAGCACTGCTCAGTGCCACTAGTGTGCTGATTATCACCTGCCCATGTGCCTTTGGTCTGGCCACCCCAATGAGTATTGCAGTGGCTAGTGGCGCGGCGGCAAAACATAATATTTTGATAAAAAACGGCGATGCGTTAGAGGTGCTCAGCAAAGTTAAGTATGTGGTATTTGATAAAACTGGCACACTAACTTTGGGTTTGCCTCGGGTGAGTAAGATCGTCAGCCAAATGGATAACAATACGTTGGTCGGCATCATGAGTGCGATTGAAAAGCACTCTGAACACCCATTAGCAAAAGCAATTGTTCGTTATGCAGATGAGCATAATATTGATCAATTAGCAGATGATTTTAAAACATCACCAGGTTTGGGCGTATCGGCCAAGGTTGATGGCAAGCGTTATTGGGTGGGAAATTTAAACCATCTTTCAGTATCTGAAAATATTAAGTGGTCAGAGCAAGCAAGCGTATTGGAGCAACAAGGTTACACTTGTGTTTGGTGCGGCGATGAGCAAACTATTTTAGGGTTTATTGCGTTAAATGATCAAATCAAAAAAGATGCAAAAGCTACCATCGAGCAATTAAAAAATATGGGAAAAACAGTATCCATGTTAAGTGGTGACCGTACCCAAGTGGCTCAATCAGTAGCCAATCAGCTGGGTATTGACCATGTGGTTGCTGAGGTATTGCCAAATGATAAAGCGCAGCACATAAAGTCTTTGCAAAAACAAGGCTTGGTGTTGATGGTGGGCGATGGTATTAATGATGCGCCAGCACTCACGCAAGCAGATGCCAATATTGCGATTGGCTCTGGCGCTGATGTGTCAGTTGCTAGTGCAGATGTGGTGGTTTTAAAGGCAACACTTGCCCCTGTTATTGAGGCGATTCAACTCTCAAAACGCACACAAATAACCATCAAACAAAACATTGTTTTTGCCTTGTCTTACAATGCTTTAATGGTGCCATTGGCAATGATGGCTAAGGTGACCCCACTGTTTGCGGCGATTGTGATGCCAATCAGTTCAATCATTGTGATTGCTAATGCATCTCGACTGAGAAAAAATCAAGAATAGCGCATGATAATAGTATATAATTCCTCCTCTTTTAGATTTACATAAACACTATAAACATGAAAACAGATATCCATCCTAATTACGACACTGTGAAAGTAGTATGTTCGTGCGGCAATACTTTTGAGTCACGTTCAACCATTGGTAAAGAAGAATTGCATTTAGATGTGTGTTCTAGCTGCCACCCTTTTTACACAGGTAAGCAAAAAATTATGGATAGTGCTGGTCGTGTTGAGAAGTTTAAATCTCGTTACGCTTCATTCAAGCGCTAAACACCAGACATTCAATAAAAAAAGCCACTTTTGTGGCTTTTTTTATGCTTGATTATCACCTAAATGCCGATATAATCACTACATTCTTTTTTATATGAAAAATCATGTCATTTGACTACATCAACGCCTTATTAAAAAAACCAGTTTCACGTACGCCTATTTGGGTAATGCGCCAAGCAGGTCGTTATTTACCAGAATACCGAGCCACCCGTAAACAAGCGGGTGATTTCATGAGCTTGTGCAAGAACGCAGAGTTAGCCTGTGAAGTAACCATGCAGCCAATTGATAGATTTGATCTTGATGCGGCGATTTTGTTTTCTGATATCTTAACCATTCCTGATGCGATGGGCTTAGGCTTGTACTTTAGTGAAGGCGAAGGGCCGAAATTCAAAAACCCTATTCAAACCTTGGCAGATATTGAGGCTATTCCATCAGAGGTTAATAGTGATTTAACTTATGTTTTTGACGCGGTATCAACCATTAAAACAGCGCTAGGCACACGTGCACCACTCATTGGTTTTAGTGGTAGCCCTTGGACATTGGCCACTTATATGATTGAGGGTGGCAGCAGCAAAACTTTTGCTAAAACCAAAGCGATGCTCTTTAATGATCCGAAAATGCTACATTTGTTATTAGAAAAATTAGCCGACAGTGTTATCGCTTATTTAGATCAGCAAGTGCTAAGTGGTGCAGACAGCTTGATGGTGTTTGATACTTGGGGCGGGGTGCTCTCTAAGTCTAATTATTTGGATTTTTCACTGAGTTATATGCAGAAAATTGTCAATGGCGTTAAAGCAAAACACCCAAATACACCGATTACTTTGTTTAGTAAGAATGGCGGCAAGCATTTGAATGAAATTGCCAATACCGGTTGTGATGGCGTGGGCATTGATTGGACAGTAGAGCTAAGTGAAGTTGAACAACAAATTGGCGACAAAGTGGCGATTCAAGGCAACCTGGATCCTGCTGTTATGTATGGCACACCCGAAGTTGTTCGAGCAGAGGTGAAAAAAGTATTAAGCCAGTTTAAAGGTGACACAGGCCATATCTTTAACTTGGGCCACGGTATTACGCCAGATGTTAACCCTGAGAACATGAAAGTGCTGGTTGACAGTGTGCATGAATTTAGCGCACGATCATAGTGTGATACAATCTTAACCATGTCTAGAATTACAACCGTTTTTAATCAATTAGGCGAATCCGGCACCAAGGCCTTTATTCCATTTATTACCGCGGGTGATAGTGGTTTAGACAACACGTATGATTTGATGCAAACATTGGTCGACAACGGCGCTGATATCATTGAGCTTGGCGTGCCATTTTCTGATCCAATGGCTGACGGCCCAATGATAGCTAAATCGCACGAACGCGCCGTGGCTGATGGCGTAAGTTTGCATGACGTGCTTGATTTGGTAAAGAAATTTAGGCAAGTTAACGACACCACAGCTGTGGTGTTAATGGGTTATCTTAATCCGATTGAAGTATTTGGTTATCAAACGTTTGCTGATGCAGCAAGTAAGAGTGGTGTTGATGGTGTGTTGGTAGTAGACATGCCACCAGAAGAAGCGCATGATTTAAAACAATGCTTAGATGGTGTTGATATTGATTTTATCTTCCTTGTGGCGCCAACCACCACCAATGACCGACTAGCTTTTTTGGCTAATGTAGCCTCAGGCTTTGTATATTTTGTATCTCTCAAAGGGGTAACTGGCGCTGGTCATATTGATGTTGATGCAGTCAATGCCAATATGGCCAGAATTCGTCAATTTATTGACCTGCCTGTGGGTGTGGGCTTTGGCATTAAGGATGCAGCAACAGCCAAAGCGGTTTCAGCTACGGCTGATGCGGTCATTGTTGGGTCGTCATTAGTGTCATTTATTGAGCAATATGCCACAGATAGGGATAAAATGTTAACAAGTGTTGGTGCATTGTCAGCTGAAATATCAGCTGCCGTAAAATAAGGAATCTATTATGAGTTGGCTAGAAAAAATACTACCTTCAATTACTAATGTTGTAAAAAAGAACATTCCCGAAGGCTTGTGGAGCAAATGCCCCAAGTGTGAATCTACTTTGTATGAAGAGGAACTCAAGCAACAAACTTATGTGTGTCCAAATTGTGATCACCATATGCGTATTTCTGCCAGAGTACGTATTGAGAGTTTTTTAGATACTGATGGCCAAGAAGAAATTGCTGCTGATTTGGTTGCTGTTGATCCGTTAAAGTTTAAAGATCAAAAGAAATATAAAGACCGTTATTCACAAGCACAAAAAAACACCGGTGAGAAAGACGCCTTAGTTGTTAAAAAAGGCACACTCAATGGTATGCCTATTGTTGTCGCTGCTTTTGAGTTTAAATTTATGGGTGGTTCGATGGGCTCTGTCGTGGGCGAGAAGTTTGTACGCGCTGCACAAGAGAGCATCCGTACCAACGCACCACTTGTTTGTTTTTCAGCTTCGGGTGGTGCGCGCATGCAAGAAGGTTTGTTTTCTCTAATGCAAATGAGCAAAACAGCTTTAATTTTGAAGCTACTAAGCGATAAGAAAATTCCATTTTTCTCTGTCTTGACTGACCCAACTATGGGTGGCGTATCTGCCAGTTTTGCGATGTTGGGTGATATTCATATTGCTGAGCCCAATGCACTGATTGGTTTTGCCGGTCCTCGTGTGGTGGAACAAACGGTACTTGAAACTTTGCCTGAAGGCTTCCAACGCAGTGAATTTTTACTTGAGAAAGGCGCGATTGACATGATCGTGCATCGTCACGAGCTACGCAACAAAGTTCACCAGTTATTACAAGCACTGCATGGCTAAATACAAACTGCTGTATAAGCTCACCCACTCAAACGGTGCGGTGGCTGATGAAACACTCGACACCCCTTTCGAATTTGAGATTGGCGATGGTCAGCTTGACCCTTGTTTGGAATCTTGTATCCAGGAGGCGATAGTTGGAAAACTACAAACTTTTTTACTCACCTCCGAAGAGGCGTTTGGATCAATCTATGATGAAGCCATTCAAGTAATGAGTCTTGCTGATTTCCCTAAAGATATGGTGGTTGAAGTAGATGCTGCTGTTGAGTTTGAAACCCCAACGGGAGATTCGTATGTTGGCTGTATTGATAAGGTTGATGGCGACGAGGTTACCGTTAATTTTAATCACCCGTTGGCAGGTTGTGATGTGTCATTCCAAGTAGAAATACTCGAGAAAAATTAATGAAAGTTTTGTTGGCCAATCCTAGAGGGTTTTGTGCCGGTGTTGATCGCGCCATTGAAATTGTAGAACGCGCTATTGATCGACACGGCGCACCTATTTATGTGCGCAATGAAGTGGTGCATAATAAATTTGTAGTGAGCGATCTCAAATCAAAAGGCGCTATTTTTGTAAAGGAAATATCCGAAGTGCCTAAAGGTGAAGTGGTGATTTTTAGTGCCCATGGTGTTTCCCAAATAGTACGACAGCAAGCCAATAAAATCAGTGCGACAGTCTACGATGCTACTTGCCCATTAGTGACTAAAGTACATAAAGAGGTGGCACGCAAGCAAAAGCAAAATCACAAAGTCATTCTTATTGGTCATGAAGGTCACCCCGAAGTAGAGGGCACTTTAGGTCAATCAAGTGAAGGTACAAGTGTTGAGTTAATTGAAACTGTAGCCGATATCGATAAGCTGGATCTGACTAACGAAAACCTATCTTACACAACGCAAACCACTTTATCGGTAGACGATACACAGCAAATCGTTGATGCGCTTAAAGATAAATTTCCCGAGATCAAATCACCGAAAAAAGACGATATTTGTTATGCTACACAAAATCGACAAGATGCCGTTAAAACACTCATGCAAGATTCAGACGTATTACTAGTGCTTGGCTCCAGCAATTCAAGCAACTCAAATCGTTTGCGAGAAATTGCTGAAAAATTACAAAAAGATGCTTACTTAATTGATGGTGCTGATGAAATACAACCAAGCTGGTTAGAAGGTGCAAATACCGTGGGCGTGACTGCTGGTGCATCTGCACCCGAAGTATTGGTACAAGAGGTTATTAATTATTTATACGACTTTGGTGCAAGTGAAGTTATTGAAGTGAGTGGTACTTTGGAAGATGTTCATTTCCCGGTACCTGAAGAATTAAGATAATGTAATAGGCCTTGCCTATTACAAATATAAGGAGAAAAAAACTATGTCAAAAACAGCGTTAATTTGTGGCTCGTATGCCTTTGATTCTATTATGGTGTTTCAAGACCAATTTAAAAACCACATCTTGCCAGACAAGGTGCACATGTTAAATATTTCATTCCTTGTGCCAACCATGCGCAAAGAGTTTGGTGGCTGTGGCGGAAATATTGCTTATAACTTACATTTATTGGGCGCTAGTTCTGTGCCAATGGCAACGGTGGGCGAAGATTTTGCACCCTACATGAAATGGATGGAATCCCATCATATGAACACCACACACATGAAAGTGATTGAAGGTAGTTATACGGGCCAAGCATTTATCACCACTGATATGGATGATAACCAAATTACTGCTTTTCATCCAGGGGCGATGAGTAATTCTCATGAGAATAAGGTTGATGATGCCAGCGTTGCAGATATCGGCATTGTTTCCCCCGATGGTCGTGATGGCATGATTGAGCATGCTACGCAGTTTGCTGATGCTAGCATCCCTTTTATATTTGATCCGGGCCAAGGTATGCCAATGTTCTCAGGTGAAGAACTAACAACCTTTGTAGAGCAAGCGACTTATGTGGCTGTGAATGATTATGAATCACAAATGTTACAAGATAAAACTGGGCTTGATTTAGCGGCAATCGCCTCAATGGTCGATGCACTGATTATTACCAAAGGTGGTGAAGGCAGTGAAATCCATACCGGTGGTGAAGTGATTAATATCGCCCCAGCAAAGGCAGAATCAACGCAAGACCCAACAGGTTGTGGCGATGCTTATCGTGCAGGTTTGTTGTATGGATTAATGAATGATATGAATTGGAAAACCACCGGTCAGTTGGCGGGTTTATTGGGTGCAATTAAAATTGCACATTTGGGCACGCAAAACCATCAATTTGATTTAGACAAAATTGAGCGCCTATATCAGCAAAGCTATGGTGAGCCTTTGTTTTAATCAATAAATAAGCAGATAATAAAAAAGCGCCAATTGGCGCTTTTTTATTTAGTAGTAACTAAATCTTTAGTTAACTGCTTCTTTTAATGCTTTACCAGCTTTAAATGCCGCTACTTTAGAAGCTTTGATTTGAATAGCTGCACCCGTTTGTGGGTTACGACCTGTGCGTGCTGCACGATCTCTAACAACAAAAGAGCCAAAGCCAGTTAGTTGTACGCCATCACCACTAGCCATAGCGCCAGTAATTGCATCTGTTGTTGCGTTAAGTGCACGAGCTGCGTCTGCTTTAGAAATGCCTGCTTCTGATGCGATTGCATCGATTAATTCTGTCTTGTTCATAATTTCCTTGTTGGGCTAAATAAGAATCTTGGTATGTGGGTCTTCTAATTAAGGAGAGAAGATAAAAAACAGTATATTTTTTATACCCATACACCAAGATTAAAACCAATTATAGCAACACTTACTATTACTATGTATTTTTTTAAAATATATTTAACTGATTTTTTTTGGATAAAATGGATATAATAAGACCAACTGAAATACTAAGGATTGTATTAATGGAAGCATTAGAAAGATTGTTTAAATTAAGAGAAGCGTTACACGAGCAAGAGGCAGCACTCGGCATTCAAGATTATTCTGAAATTGAACGCAGCATCTTAGAGTTTGTTAGTAATCAAAAACAAACCACAATTTCTGATATTTTAAAACATCCATATTTTTCAAAAATTTCGTTATCAACCGTTAATCGTGTGGTGGCAAAGCTATTATCAATTGGTGCAATCAAGTCACAACAAGCAACAAACGATAAGCGTAAGATGTATTTGTCTTTTTGTTTAGACAACTAATTAATATAAAAAACTATAGGGGGTTTTATGGGTGTTTTAAAAAAATTATTTGAATTAAGGGTGTCGCTTGATAATTATGAGCGTGACATGGGTTTCGATCAACTTTCAGAGGTGGAAAAATCAGTGCTTGAATTTATTATGCACACGAAAAATGCGAATATCACTGCCATCACTAAAGAGCAATATTTTGCCAAATATTCACTATCAACAATTAAAAGAGCGGTAGGCGTATTGTTAAGTGAAGATATTATTATTGCTACACAATCAACTGCAGATAGACGTGCAATGGTCTTAACCTACAACAAATAGTTCGTAAGTAAGACTAAGCCCTGATCATTTTCAGGGGATTATAAATCCAAATTCAAAGACTGTATAATAGCCGTATGGATAGTTACAAACTTCTTTTTACTAATAATTTGATTGCATTTTTAGCAATCTTCTTGGCCTCTGTCGCTATGAAATATCTCTCAGGCTTTGATGCAGAAATAGGCTCGTATTTTTATTTACCAATTGGTGCAAAAATTTTGGTATTTTTGTTATTCGGTCGCCAAGTTTTACCGGGTGTAATGGCCAGCTGTATTTTCTGCGGTGTGGTTTTATTTGGTTCGTGGGGCGGTAATTTTGCTTGGGGTGCTGTTGGTGCTCTTATGGGTGCGTTAGCACCTTTGATTTCAATAGGGGTTATGCAGTGGTTTAAAGTTGCCAACTTTTCTAATCTTAAAAATATTGATTTTAGACATGTTCTATTTTTAATCTTCTTTACAGCGATTATTCATGCGCTTTCTCGTTTTGTGATTTATGCCAAGAGTGAAGTCTTTAACATTAGCCCAATAGACTTTTTATCACATTACTTGGTGGGCGATATGATTGGTGGTATTGTGGTAATTTGGACAGTATTAAAAATTCTACCTTTATTTGCTTCAACAGCTAACCCATGTAAAAATTAGGGGTTTTTACCCCCTTAGCGCAAAACCCGCCCATGCCGTATATAATGACTAGCATGAATATTAAACAATTTATATCGCACTCTCTTATTGCGCTGATGATGGTGTTATTGTCTAGAGTGCTCATTTCTGGTCTTGATAGCCCAAATTTTATTATTGGAAACTATTTGTGGCTACCAATCGGTGCGGCTATCTTGTCCTACCTGTTATTCGGTTTTAAAGTTTTTCCTGGTGTGTTGTTGGGTTATTTGATTGCCGAGGTGATTATCGAGGGCAGTATAGCTGATATTAGCCAAAGAGAGTTTTTAAGCCGAACGATGTCAAGCTTAGCGCCGATCATAGCAATCAGCATTATGCGTGTATTTAGTTTGTCTAATTTCTTTAATGAAGACAAAATTAACATTGGCCATGTTTTTTTTCTGGTATTGCTTTCAGCAGTCACCAGTACCTTACTTAAAACCTTTTTTGTTTATGATAAAGCTGAGGAATTCTTAGCAGACCCAGTTGGCCATATTGGTTCTTATTTAGTAGGTGATATGATTGGTGGCATTGTATTTATTTATATCGGCATTAAACTCTCAAGCTTAATGCTTAAAAAATTAAGATAAAGTGACTTTTATTACCATCCTTGCGAAAGCCTAAGTTAATTTAGCTTTTTTAACAAATTTTCAACCCACTCAATACGTTCAATGTCTTCAGGCATAGTTTGCTTGATGATTAATTGATTTTGGCCTTTTAATTGGTAGGTTTTAGGCTGTTTTTGTACCAAATGGATGATTTTTATTGGTTCAACCGTGGTTTTGTCTGCAAAAGTAAGGTGCGCCTTGTCATCATAGATGGAAATTTTATCAATTCCGATTTTTTCCGAAAAAAGTTTTAACTTCGTGGCGGCAAATAGGTTTTTGGTTGAATCCAGTAACAAGCCAAAACGATCAATCATCTCGATTTGTAAGTCTTTTAGCTCGTCGTTATTTTTGGCATTAGCAATACGTTTGTATAAAACCAGGCGCTCGTGCACATCGCCCAAATAAGTTTCAGGAATGATACAAGCAAGGCCTGTATCAATTTCAATCTCATGGTTGATAGGATCATCGAGGTTGATTTTTCTGCCGGCGCGCATTGCATCAACGGTACGTTTGAGTAAGTCGTGATATAAATTAAAGCCAATTTCACTAATTTTTCCTGATTGGTTGTCACCAAGTAAATCACCCGCGCCACGGATTTCTAAATCATGATTGGCGAGCATAAAGCCTGCGCCTAATTCTTCTAAAGATTCAATTGCATCTAAGCGTTTTTTGGCATTAGCACTGAGTGCTTGGTGTGACTTAATTACCAAGTAAGCATAAGCTCGATGGTGTGAACGGCCTACACGGCCACGCAGCTGGTGTAGTTGTGCCAAGCCAAAGTTTTGTGCGTTATTAATAATGATGGTGTTGGCATTAGGGATGTCAATACCAGTTTCAATGATGGTGGTGCACACCAATATTTGAAAACGACCATGGTAGAAATCACTCATGATGTGCTCTAACTCACGAGTTGGCATTTGACCGTGAGCAATGCGCACATGAATATTTGGCATTAAGGTTTTTAAGTTTTCTGCCATGTTGTCGATTGAGTCGATGTCATTATGCAGGACAAATATCTGGCCACCACGATGTAACTCTCGAGAACAAGCCTCTTTGATGGTGTCGTCATTCCACTCATTAACAAAAGTCTGAATTGCACTTCTTCCTTGGGGTGGCGTAGCAATGATAGATAGCTCTCTGAGTGATCCAAGCGCCATGTTGAGCGTGCGTGGGATAGGTGTGGCGGTCATGGTAAGGATGTCGCTTTGGCCTCTAAGTTTTTTTAATGCCTCTTTTTGTTTGACACCAAATCGATGCTCTTCATCAATAATCACCAATCCAAGTTGTCGGTATTTAATACTGCCTTGAATAAGCTTATGTGTGCCAATCACGATATCGATTTTTCCATCAAGTAGTTTTTGCTTGATGTGTGTTTGTTCTTTAGGTGTTTGAAATCTTGAGAGTGCAGCAATTTCAATCGGGTAATTAATAAATCGATCTTTAAATGATTGCAAATGTTGGTTAGCCAAGAGTGTGGTGGGCACCAATATTGCCACTTGTTTGCCAGACTCTACTGCTAAGAATGCAGCGCGCATGGCGATTTCGGTTTTTCCAAAGCCTACATCGCCACACACGAGTCGATCCATCGGCCGTCTGGATTGCATATCGGCCAATACTTCACCCATGGTTTTAAGCTGATCTGGGGTTTCTTCGAAAGGGAAGCTTGATACGAAAGAAGCATAAGCATCACTCGGCTCCGGAAAAGCAAAGCCAGTTTGTGATTGGCGTTTGGCGTAAATCTCCAGTAGCTCGGCAGCAATATCATGCAGCGCTTCATGGGCTTTTTGTTTGGCTTTAGTCCATTGATTGGTACCGAGCTTGTGTAATGGTGCAATATCAGGTGAAGCGCCCGAATAGCGAGAAATCAAATTAAGCGAGGTCATCGGCACCATAAGCTTAGAGCCGTTAGCGTATTCCAACATCAAGAAATCTTGTGCGAGATCATCGAACGTTTGTGTTTTTAAACCCAGGTAGCGACCCACACCATAACCCTCATGTACGATCGGATCACCAATTTTTATCTCTACTAGAGATTTAATTGCCTCATCAAAATCTTTGTGTTTTGCGCGTCTGCGTCTTTGCTGTTTTACTACGTCAGCACCGAATAAATTAACTTCAGTGATAACTGCAATCTCTTTTGTGAGTAAGCCATCACTAAGGTCGGCATTGGTAATATAGAGTTTTTGTTCGCCCTGTGTGAACGCCTGCCAATCATCAATATTAATTGGCGCCAAATCATGGTTATTCAATAAATCAGTTAGTATGCTTTGCCGACCCTCTGATTCACAGACAATGAGTATTTTTCCTTTGAATTTTTTAGAAAAATTTAAAAATTTGGCTAGTGGGTGTTTGGCTTGAGCATCAATATTTAAAGGCGGCAACAACTTACTGGTAAAGTTCAATTTGCCAGTTTTTTCTTCTAATTTTGAAGTACCGATGACCAGTTGTTGTCGTTGTTTAATTTGGCCAAACAATTGCTCTTTGTTTAAAAATACTTGTTCGAGTGACAACGGTGGTCTATCTAAATTATTGCTTGCTTGTTGGTGCCTGTTGTGAATTTCAACAAAGGTTGTATTGGCTAGATCACTAAAGCCTTGATAATGCGCGACAATGGTGTTGCTTGCCAAGTAATCAAACAAGGTGTTGGTATGGGTAAAAAATAAAGGCGCGTAGAACTCAATACCACCAGGCAAGCGTGATTCACTGACTTCGGTATAGATGAAGTCGTCCGTTTTACCAAAAACACTTAGATAGTTTTGTTTAAAAATCCCAAGGCTTTGTGCATCGGTTGAAAATTCCCTGGCTGGCAACAACGATAGGACATTAGTCACATCGACTGATCGCTGTGTTGAAGTGTCAAAGGTGCGAATAGAGTCAATTTCTTGGTCAAATAAATCAAGTCGGTAAGGAGATTTTGCTCCCATTGGATACAAGTCAATCAGTGAGCCTTTAACGCTAAATTCACCGTGCTCCATCACCGTAGTGACACGGTTATAGCCAATTTTTAGTAACTTTTCAGCAAAGCTATGCATGTCGATTGCATCACCTGTTTGTAGGCTAAAACTGTATTTTTGACTAAATTCTAACGGGCACAGCTGTTGAGATAACGACTCTAAAGTGGTAACAACAATGCCCTTGGTCAAACTTGGTAGCTTAGAGAGTGTGCTTAAGCGACTCGACGTAATATCTGGATGCGGGGAGAAGTGGTCAAAAGCTAACACTTCCCAGTTATCAAACTTGAGAATGTCTAAGCCATTGTTATAAAAATTAAGTGATTTGACCAAGTGGTCGAAATGCGTAATATCATTGGCAATGACCAAAACCACTTGATTTTGTGCTTTGGCAAATTCAATCAGTGCGAGCGCCTGTGCACTACCGTAGAGCGAGCCCCAATAGAATTTTTGTCCAGATTTAAATGGCGCAGAGTCCTGCAGATAGAGTTGTGGCATTACTGGTTTGCTAGGATATCCACGCCTTCGTTTTCTAACATTTTAATGAGTTGAATCAGCGGTAAACCAATTAGAGTATTGGGGTCATTACCCTCTAAACGCTCAAAAAGACTAATACCCAATGCCTCAGATTTAAAACTACCTGCACAGTTGTAAGGCTGTTCTTTTTTTAGGTAGTTGTCAATTTGTTTGGTGGTTAAAGTTTTAAAAACAACTTTAAATGTTTCGACAATTGTTTGAATATTGTTGGTATTTGTATTTAAAAGTGTCAAACTTGTAACAAATGTCACTGTATTTCCTGAACTTTGTTGAAGTTGTTTTATGGCATTTTCATGTGAGCGTGGCTTGGTTAAGACCTCGTCATCGATTTGTGTACCACTGCCCAGCGTGGCCACTTGGTCTGAGGCGATGATCAGCCCGCTTTGGGTTTTGGCAACCTCAGTTGCTTTTTCTTGTGCTAGGCGATACACTAGCTGCTCTGGTGTTTCACCATCGCGACGCGACTCATCAATGTCTGGCGATACAGTATCAAAGTCCATGCCTAGCTTATTAAGCACTTCTTTTCTAAAAGGTGAAGATGAAGCAAGAATTAATGACACGAGTGATTCCGGTATTTGTAAAATAGATTCATTTTACTTTATTCGAACTTCTTCTATGCGATTATCAATTATTGTGGCAATGGACGACAATCAGCTGATTGGCAAAGACAATGCCTTGCCTTGGCATTTGCCAGCAGACCTGGGTTATTTTAAAAAAACCACGACTGGTAAAACGGTATTGATGGGGCGTAAGACTTATGAATCAATTGGCTTCCCACTGCCAAATCGTCGTAATGTGATCGTGAGTCGTAATACCGATTTTAAGGCCGAAGGTTGTGAAGTGGTGGGCAGTATTGACGCAGCACTTGAGTTAGCTAAGGGTGATGACGAAGTGATGGTAATGGGCGGTGCCTCCTTTTATGAGCAAATGCTACCCAGTGCTGATCGGCTCTATATCACACAAATTGAAGGCGAATATGAGGGGGATGCGCATTTTCCTAAATTTGATCGGTCTGAATTTAGTGAGATTAGCCGTGAATCACACGAGCCAGATGAAAAAAATCAACACAGGTATCATTTCACCATTTTAGAAAGGAATTAATCATGTTAAAAATTATAGTTTTGTCATTATCAATGTTGCTACTCTCTAGCTGTGTGCTCACTAAAGTGGTGACTGTGCCAATGCGTGTCGGTGGTGCCATTATTTCAGTAATACCTGGCGTTGGTGATGGCATTGATGCCGCTATTGACGAAACAGCTGACGTAATTGATGCAATCCCTATTTAAGAAGGAATTAAGTTTATGAAATCAAGTTCAATATTTTTTTCGATTTTTTCAGCAATTGCGATTGCTGTATTTATTTTTGCACCGGAGAGGCTGCCCTCAGGTGTGGGTGTTACGCCAGTACCAATAGAGGCTTATATTAGGCCATCAATATTTGGTCAAGGAAAGGTAGTTGGTTTAAAAAACCCAATAGGAAAGACACTGCATAATGTTAAAGTTAAGCTATCTAAAACAGATGGCACAGTTATTAAAAGCGCGATGCGAGAGCAATGGCCACCCGGAAAATCGATGGAATTGGGCTGGTTGGAAGGCTGGGAAATTAATAAAGGCACTCGACTTAAAGCCAGTGCCTCAGGTTACTTTTCAAAAACTTGGGAATACTAGTTTAGCTTTCTTATTTAGCATTTTGTTGTAAGACACGTTTAAAGTCTTTTGGCATGACTTTAACAAAGTGTTTGAGCTCATCATTCCAATTATCAACAATACGCTGTGCAACAATAGATCCTGTAAATTTCGCATGGTTTGACACATACTGATAAAGCTCTTTTTGTGCATCATCATCCATCGGATCAAGGTCGACCATAATCGGGTTGACCATAGCCTCAAAGGTATTATTTGGATTATAGATGTAAGCAATACCACCACTCATGCCAGCACCAAAGTTACGGCCAACTTCACCAAGAATAATTGCACGGCCACCAGTCATGTATTCACAACCATGGTCGCCCACACCTTCAACCACAGCAACCACGCCTGAGTTACGTACACAGAAGCGCTCTGCTACACGGCCAGATAAGTACATTTCACCGCCAGTTGAGCCGTAGCCACAAACGTTACCAGCAATAATCTGCTCGTCTGATTTAAAGGTAGAATTTTTTGGCGGATAAACAATCACACGGCCACCAGATAAACCTTTACCAACATAGTCGTTAGCATCGCCTTCAACCTCTAAAGTAATGCCATTCGCTAAGAATGCACCTAAAGATTGACCGGCAGAGCCTTTAAAATTAATGTGAATTGAGCCTTCATCTAAGTTGTTACCACCGCGGGTTTTAACCACATGAGAAGACAGCATAGCGCCAACTGCGCGGTCAACATTGGTAATGATTGAATCAAACTGTACAGATTCGCCATTTTTGATAGCCGGTTTTGATTGTTCGATTAGGCTGTTGTCAAGTTGTAGCTCTAGTTGGTGATCTTGCAAAGTGCTTTGATAAGTGCCGGTATCTGCATTTGGTTTATTCGCTGGTGTTAATAAGGCATCTAGATTAATCGAGCCTTGTTTCCAGTGGTCGATGGCTTTGTCTGTTCCTAGCATATCAACACGACCAATCATCTCGTTGACGGTTTTGAAGCCAAGGTCTGCCATAATCATGCGTAACTCTTCGGCCACCATGAATAAGTAGTTAACTACGTGCTCTGGCTTGCCTGTAAATTTCTTACGCAACTCTTTGTCTTGCGTGGCAATACCAACCGGGCAAGTATTAAGATGACACTTACGCATCATGATACAACCCATGGTAACGAGTGGTGCGGTTGAAAAACCAAATTCTTCAGCGCCTAGTAAAACACCAATTGCCACGTCGCGACCCGTTTTTAGCTGACCATCAGTTTGAATCACCACGCGTGAACGTAAGTCATTCATAACCAGGGTTTGGTGAGTTTCAGCTAGGCCTAATTCCCACGGCAAACCCGCGTGTTTGATAGAGGTTAGTGGCGATGCACCTGTGCCACCATCATGACCTGCTATAACGATATGGTCCGATTTAGCTTTGGTTACACCTGCCGCAATCGTGCCAACACCTACTTCTGCAACCAACTTCACACTAATACGTGCAGCAGGGTTTGAGCGCTTAAGGTCAAAAATAAGTTGTGATAAATCTTCAATAGAATAAATATCATGATGTGGTGGTGGTGAGATTAAACCCACACCTGGCGTTGAGTGGCGAATTTTAGCAATACCTTCATCAACTTTAGTGCCTGGTAGCTCTCCACCTTCGCCTGGTTTCGCACCTTGCGATACTTTAATTTGGATTTCATCAGCGTTGTTAAGATAATCAATCGTCACACCAAAACGACCTGAAGCAACTTGTTTGATTGCACTTCGACGTGAATCACCATTTGCATCTGGCGTCCAACGCTTAGCATCTTCACCGCCTTCACCAGTATTAGATTTTCCGCCTAGGCGGTTCATGGCAATGGCTAGGGACTCGTGTGATTCTGCAGAAATTGAGCCAAAGCTCATCGCACCTGTAGCAAAACGTTTGACGATTTCTTTAACACCCTCTACTTCATCAATTGAAATTGGGTTGCCTTGTTTAAACGACATTAAACCGCGCAGTGTACAGTTGCGTGTACCTTCTTCATTAGATCGTTTAGAAAACGCCCAATAGGCTTCTTTGTCATTATTGCGCGCAGCGAGCTGTAAGTTGGCAATAGTTTGCGGCTCCCACATGTGTTTTTCACCACCACTACGCCAATGGTATTGGCCTAAGTTGTCAAGATCGTTGGTTTGGTAAGCGCTTTGATGACGTTTTTCAACTTCTGATTGTAAAACGTCAAAACCTACACCTTTAATGCGTGATGCGGTTTCAAAGAAACATTTTTCCATTACTTCTGGTGCTAGACCAACGGCCTCAAAAATTTGCGCACCTTTGTATGATTCCAATGTAGAAATACCCATCTTCGCCATGACTTTAAGCATGCCTTTGCCTACACCTTTGCGATAGGCCTGGATAATAGCCTTATCACTTTCTATGTCGATCATATCATCACGACGAGCTTGCCACAGTGCTTCAAAAGCTAAATATGGGTTGATAGCATCAGCGCCATAGCCAGTCAGTAAACAGAAATGATGCACCTCACGTGCTTCGCCTGTTTCTACAATAATGCCAACTTGTGTACGCTCATGGCTAGCAATTAAGTAGCGATGTAGCGCTGAAGAGGCTAGTAATGTACTGATAGCAACACGATTTTCACCCACATTTCGATCAGATAAAATCACTAAAGAATGACCATCTTTGATGGCTTGAGAGCCTTGTTGGCAAATATCATCCAGTAGTTCTGATACTTTTTTACCTCCGTTAATATCGTAAGTAATATCAATGGTTTTACTAGTCCAACCACGATGATTACAATGGCGAAGTGCTGCGGTTTCTTCATTAGTCAAAATCGGGTGGTCAATGACTAGGCGATGTGCATTTTCTGCTTTGTTGTTTAAAAGATTGCCTTCAGGGCCGATAGAACAACGCAATGACATCACCACTTCTTCACGGATTGAATCAATTGCCGGGTTGGTTACTTGTGCAAATAATTGTTTGAAATAATCATAAATAATACGCGACTGATCAGACAAACACGCCAGCGCTGAGTCGTTACCCATAGAGCCTACTGGGTCACGAAGCTCGTTGACCAAAGGCAGAAGCATGAATTGTAAGGTTTCAGTGCTGTAACCAAAAGCCTTTAAACGATGAATTAAAGACTCTGGATGGAAGCCGTGTGCTTCTTCTTCAGATTTGAATTCTGACAAATGAATCTGTTGGTCGTTGAGCCAATCTTGATAAGGGTTTTGTGCAGCAAAATCAGCCTTAATAGCTTCGTCATCTACTAACTCGCCTTTGTCAAAATCAACCAAGAACATCTTGCCGGGGCGTAATCTGCCTTTGGTTTTAACGTTGTCAGTTGCCACATCAACCACACCGACTTCAGAGGCCATAATAACTCGGTCATCATGTGTTAGGTAAAAACGTGAAGGGCGTAAGCCGTTACGATCTAGTACCGCACCAATATAACGACCATCGGTAAAGGCGATAGAAGCAGGGCCATCCCATGGCTCCATCACATTTGAGAAATACTCGTAAAATGCCTTTTTATCGTCACTCATGTTGTCATCATTTTGCCAAGCTTCAGGCACCATCATCAGTACCGCTTCTTGCAAAGTACGACCATTCATCATTAAGAACTCTAACACATTATCAAAACTGCCTGAATCAGAGACTTCGGTTTCAATCACCGGCAATGTTTTGGCTAAATCATCTTTGAATAATTCACTTTCCAACACGCCTTCTCGGGCACGCATCCAGTTATAGTTGCCTTGGCGAGTGTTGATTTCACCATTGTGCGACATGTAGCGACAAGGTTGAGCTCGATCCCAAGACGGGAACGTATTGGTCGAGAAGCGCGAATGCACCATTGCCAAGTAAGTGGCGTACTCAGGATTTGATAAATCAGAATAAAAATCAAGCACTTGAGAGCCCATCAACATGCCTTTGTAGATAATGACAGTAGTTGATAAACTACAAACGTAAAATAACAACGCTTGAGACAAAGATTCGTCAGTACGAATCGCATTTGACGCATGCTTTCTAATAATGAATAGGGTGCGCTCAAAGGCTTTATTGTCAAGGCCGTCTGCACTAGCAATAATCAACTGTTTAATAATTGGCTGTGAAGCTCTTGCCGTGTCTCCAACATCAGCCTTGTCGGTATCAATTGGCACATCGCGCCAGCCCACTAGTGTTTGTCCTTCGTCTTTGATGGCTTGTTCTAATACACTGATGCAATGTGCTCTTTCGCTGTCATTTTGCGGTAAGAAAATATTACCAATACCATAGTTTCCTGGCTTAACATCAACACCAAAATCTGCTTTAATTTCTTTGATAAAAAACTCGTGCGGAATATCAGTTAGAATACCTGCACCATCACCTGTATTAGACTCACAACCACAACCACCACGGTGATCCATACGCGTTAGCATTTCTAATGCATCTGCAGTAATTTGATGTGAAGGCTCACCCTTAATATGCGCAATAAAGCCAACGCCACAGTTCTCCTTCTCATTATTTGGATGATAAAGACCGTGAGGCTTAGGTAGGTGTAATAACTGTTCTTTCATGGTGATAAAGGCTTAAATAACAATCGAAAAAAATCCCCTAATTATAACGTAAAAGAGTGGTTATCTGGGCCTCAAATACGTGACGTTAGTCCTGTTTTTACGAATAATTTTCGGGTAGAATATTTTTTAATTTTTTAACCTTATTTATAAATCGATGTTAGCTGTTATCTCACCATCTAAAACACAAGACTTTGATGCAACACAATTTGGCGCATTTACACAAACGCGACAAATTGAGCAATCACAAATTTTGGTTGATTTTCTTAAGAGCAAAACCCAAGATGATATTGCTAATCTGATGTCAATTAGCGACAAATTATCCAAATTAAATTTTGATCGTTTTCAAACTTTTAGCACGCCATTTACAACGGGTAATGCCAAACAAGCGTTATTAGCATTCAAAGGTGACGTGTATAACGGCATTGACGCACCCAGCTTATCATCCGATGATTTAGAATTTGCGCAAGATCATTTGCGTATGTTGTCTGGCTTATACGGCGTCATCAGACCGCTTGATTTAATACAACCTTACCGTTTAGAAATGGGCACCAAGCTGAAAAACGATCAAGGCAAAAACCTATATGACTTTTGGGGTGATAAAATTTCAAGCGTGTTGAATGAAGATGAGTCAGAGGTGATTATCAATCTTGCCTCTAATGAATATTTTAAAGGCATTGATAAAAAATCACTCAACGCTAAAATCATCAATATCGCTTTTAAAGAGCTTAAGAATGATGCTTATAAAATCATTGGTATTTACGCAAAGCGTGCCCGTGGCCTCATGGTGAATTACATGATTAAGAATCGACTAACCAAGCCAGAATCGCTCAAAGATTTTAATATTGAAGGCTACCAATTCAGACAAGATATGTCTGATGAATTAACATGGGTTTTTACTCGCGATTAAGCGCACTTATTCCTGAGCAATCTTGTGTGCTTTGTGCAGAAAATGCAAAGTTCTGCATTTGTCACGAGTGCGAATCTAGCTTTAGTAGTCACCAACCTAGGTGTAAATCTTGTGCCCATCCTATTGGTGGTAAATTAGATTTTTGTGGGCAGTGTTTAGCACACGCTCCAGTTTTTAATCGCGCCTATACTTTGTATGATTATCAAGGTGCGATTGCTGATTTAATCAAAATTTTTAAGTTTGATCATCGGCTTTGTGTGGGCGATTATTTTTCACATCAATTGTATGACTTGTATCAGTCTATTGTCAGTAAAGGTATTCAATATGATGCCATTATCCCCATGCCACTGAGCCGCAGTAGAATGTCGGAACGTGGCTATAACCAAGTGTTGGAATTACTGCGAGTGATTAGTAAAAAAACAAACACAATAATTGACACTCACAGTGTTGATCGAATCAAAGCCACACAGCCGCTATCAGCACTTAATCCTGAACAACGCAGACAAGAAATCAAAGGCGCTTTTAGTGTTAAACCGATGCCCTATAGTAAAGTTCTACTAGTCGATGACGTGATGACCACGGGCTCAAGTTTGAATGAATTAGCAAGTACCATATTAAAAAATACAGACGTGAAATATTGCGATGTAATGACGCTGGCCAGAGCAGAATCTAAATTTAATTGAATTCAATAATATTTGCTTGCTAATGAATGTTGTTTTGGATCGATAATATCAATAATGTTGACTTTATCATCTGAGATTTGGTAGATAATCAGATGATTTTTATATATTTTAGCTTTAAGATTGTTAATTAAATTAAAACCTCTTTGTGGGAAGTAACCAAGTGTTTTTACATCCTCATAAAAACCTTCGAAAAATTTAAGTGCTGATGGTGCGTCATAAGCTATTTTATTTACTGTAATTTCTCTAAGGTTGTCGTGAGCCTGCTCAGAAATATAAACTTCAAACTTTTGCACTTATGAATTGCTTGAAAACAATTCATTTTTTAATTGCTGCTTAGAATCTTCAATACTCATGTATTGGCCATTTTTAAATTGCGCCAAACCAGACTTAATGCGCTTTTCTATATGTGTAGAAAGATCAGCAATAAAGTCTTGACGGTTAGCTTTATAGAACTCCTCAGCAACCTTGGAAACTTCTTTCATTTCAATATTGGTCATAATTTTTCCCCTACCTATAAGCACCTTGTTATGCAGTTATTATATCAATTTAGCTGATTCAGTTTAGAAAAACTACCCATTCGTAAAATTTACGAAATTTTTAAAATTTTCGTCATAGGCCTTGCCTATGACGTTTTAGGGTGTCTTATTTAGTCAAAAATAAGAACTTTTTTGGCTTTAAAATAGAGTTTTTCAGTTTTTATAGGTGCGAGCAAGACCTGCCCTGCG